>Ga0316204_10003059_pt1 | contig 35086 bp, 37 predicted proteins | sample 6monrhotite_MG_2_FD_205661 | JGI IMG/M metagenome (GOLD analysis project Ga0316204, IMG submission 205661) | Microbial mat bacterial communities from mineral coupon in-situ incubated in ocean water Damariscotta River, Maine, United States -... | ecosystem: Environmental > Aquatic > Marine >... | reverse complement strand
TGTAAAAGATGAATATTCGTACGCCATTGATAGCGAGAAAACAGTCATTCCATTTCTTCTAGAAGATTGTGAAGTTCCTTTTCGCCTGCGCAGACCTCAATATATCAATTACCAACTAGACAAGGAGGTTGCGCTAACAGAACTCTCTGGCGCATTGGGTTTAACAAAGAAACAAGTAACAATTTTAAGTAAGTCTGAAGTTTTTAAACCGAAGAAAAAGAAGAAAAAGAAAACTCGTTGGGTTTTATTAGTGATATTGTTGGCCCTTGGAGTTTTAGGGTATCAATTTTGGGATACTATAAGACCGTTTTTGTACAATGAACCTGCCACTGTGAAAATTCTGATCCAAGAGAGTGGGAATAATGAAGGCCACGCGAATTGCCCTATTCAAGCCGAAGTTGCACTCAAATTCAACGATTCCAGTTATGCGCCTGCTGGGAATATTGAAAATGAATATGTTTTCCGCCTGCCTGAAACATTTCGTTTTTCTGAGACTTTGGCCAGTATAGATTTCAACAACCTAGATACTAATTATAGGTATGAGTTAACCAATGACACTATATCCTTTGATTTTACCAAAGACAGTACGCTCATTGCGGAGGTAGTATTAAAAACTGAATGTACGCCTATAACAGGAAGCGTGCATTCGGCAACGGGGAACATTGCTCTTGGGGAAGTTTATATTGAGTTTCTGAATCATAAATATATTTCGGATAGTCTAGGCGGGTTTAGTTTAAACATACCCAATTCAATGCTAGAAAATAGCTTAACGCTTAAGACAACTAAGAATGGATTTGAGGATTCTACTCATACATTCACTATAAACTCAAATTATGAAATGAATGATATCATCCTAAAAGAAATACGTCCGGAAGATGAGCTTTTCACAAATGTTGAACATTGATCTCACTATATAAATCTGGCAATCCAATTTCGTAAACGATAACGTACTTTCAAACCAACCACCATGAAAAAACAACCTGTATTAATCATTCAAGATGGCGCCGTAGACGAATTGATGTCTGTAGCCCTCACTGTGACCATGCCCAATATAGATTTACAAGGTATAGGTGTTGTCAATGCCGATTGCCTTGCGCTTCCTACCGTTGAGGTCACCAATAAGATCTTGCAACTAATGGACGTACAAGATGTGCCTGTTACCATGAGTGATGCTCGAGCGGTGAATGCCTTTCCATGGAGTTACCGCCAATACAGTATGATGGCCAATGTATTACCTATGCTCAATGTGACACCAGAAAAAGTGCCGCCTTCAAAACAAACCACCGAGCAAATGATTATTGAGCTGATCCGGGCTAATATGCAAACCGACCATCCGAAAATGAAGGTGGTCATTCTTTCACCCCTCACTCCTATTGTGACGGCTTGGGAAACCGATCCGTCTATTAAAGAAGGTATCGAGGAAATCATCTGGATGGGAGGCGCTTACGCTCCAGAGGGAGGTAACTGTGGTTTTCCCTACGGAAATGTAGACCCTGGCTTGGCACCAGGCGCCAATGCCAATGCCGAGTGGAATGCCTATTGGGATCCCTTCGCAGTACAAAGTGTCTTAGAATCTGGTGTGCCATTGACTATGTTTCCCTTAAATGCAACCAATGAAGTGATGTTGACTTCAAAAATTGTATTGGAATTTGCACCTCAAAGTGTGGAGTATCCACTCTATGCGTTGGCGGGACAATTATATGCCATGGTGGCCTTTGAGGCAGGCTATGCCTTTTGGGATACCGTGACCACGGCCTATCTGGACCGCCCCGAATTTTATACCATTACCCCTATGAAACTCAAAAACATTGTAGCCGATGGCGACAATCAAGGCACCATCATTCAGGCCGAGGACGGCCACCCTGTAAATGTGGTGACAGATATTAAAGTACAGGAGTTTTATCACTACATCTTTGAGCAATGGAAGTATTTAAGTAATGGGTTATATTGATATCTTATAAAACATCAAGCAAAGTACACTCTACATCCAACCCTTTTGGGAAAACCTTTCAAAGATACTGTCCTTGTACTTTCGGCTTGAAATAATAACAGCCTCATTTTTCATTGTGATCAGGTAGGTACTATTGTTTAAATATTTTGAGGAGGCTATAAAATCACAGTTTATAATATAGGAGCGATGGATACGCATAAAATTGGCAGGAAGTTGTTGTTCTAGTAAGTTAAGCGCAGCTCGATACAATACATTTCCTTTTTCTAAATGTAATACCGCGTATACCGCACTTGCTTCAACATATAACACCTCATCTATGTGTATACTCCGTTCAAATCCTTTTTCTTTAACGACAAACTCTGTCACGTGAGGCGTCATAGATTGATGATACTCTGTGTAGAGTCCAGTAAGTTTATCGCTAAACGAGGCTTTCTGAACACGTTCAACGGTTAATTTGGCTCTTTGCAAAACGTCATAAAATCGTTTGGAATCGAAAGGTTTTAACAAGTAATCAAAGGCTTCTACTTCAAAAGCCTTTAATGCGTATTGATCATAGGCGGTAGAAAAAATGATGATTGAAGCCGTCTCCTTTAACCTAGCGGCCACTTCAACTCCCGAAATACCAGGCATATTAATATCAAGAAAAATAATACTAGGGACTTTGGTTTTCAAAAAATTTAAAACCTCACGACCGTTTTTACATTCATAAATAACTTCGATGTCATCATCTTGAGCTAATAATTTTTTGATGTATCGTCTTGCGTGTGGCTCATCATCAGCCGTTAAAACAGATAATCTCATACTGTCAATTTAGTATTTATGTGCATGGTAGCAACAAACAAACCATGATCCTGTCTTGTTGAAAATGTATAGTCCGTACCAAGCAACTGATCTAACCTATTCCGCAAATTACTAAGCCCAACTTTTGTTGAGGAAGCGTGGGGTGACTGCTCATTTTTTGGTATCGAATTGCTCAGAACAATGACTAAATCATCGTTTTTAATTTCAGCAGATAAAAGGATTTCTCCATCTCCTTCAATTAGAGAAATACCATGTTTAAAAGCATTTTCTATGAGTGGTTGTAATATTAATGTTGGAACCATTACCGGCTTTGTTTCTTCACTAATTTTCCATGTTACTTTTAGTCTGTCATTAAAACGTTCTTGTTCTATGTCCAAATAATCTCTGAAATACGCTAGCTCCTCTTCAAAAGGAATTATATGTACATCTCTCTTATCTAGCATTTTACGGAGCAAATTGGTAACTTTAATAACCATGGATCTTGCCTTGGAATCGTCATACCCAATTAATGTATTCAATGTATGCAGGGTGTTAAAGAGGAAATGTGGGTTCACTTGAGAACGCAGTGCTTCCAATTGAACGATATGCAGTTGATTTTCTAAAGAAACCATTTGCATCTTTTGTCTTTGAACCATTTGATAGGTCTCTACAATTTTAATAATGAAAATAATAACTATTACATCTAAGAACCTACTTAAAATAATTCTAATCAGAATTGGCTTGAAACCATTCATAGCTTCGGCAAGCGTAAGATTAGTTACTCCCAATGCATAGGCATAATAGATTGTATTGGTAACAATAAGGTGAAGTAAGACTAGCGTAGTTAATGATAAAAAGACGCTTGCAGAGGCTTTTAGTCTATTTTCTTTCCATGCGGTCAGCGGTTCTATAGCTCCGTAGATGTAGTCTATCAGAAAGACCCAAACAACATAGTTTGAAACAAACAAGACTATATGCCCCAGCACTATTTGTAAACTTCCACTACTATCCGTGGAGCTAATCTGAAGAATTACGACAAAACTGAACAACAATGCCGCCAAAAAGAGATACTTCTTACGAATGTTTAACCTACGTTTTCTTAAAACTTGCATGAGGCAATTTAATAAATATTTACGCCAAAGATAGCCTTCGCTTTTGTCAATTAAATCTTTAAATGTCAGTCACAACATTGCTCCCAAAACTACTTCTTTATCGTACTATTTTTGATTCATCATTAATAAAAAACAAAGAATATGAAAACACTAATTGTACTTACATTTTGCGCATTTTTATCTATAGGCACGGCCATTGGACAACCTAAATATGCGTCAAACGAAACAAAAGAAATCGTCGAAAAAATGATTCAAGCCCATGGAGGATATGAAGCTTGGAAAAACCTTAAAACACTAGCATTTACAACTAGTATGCATAGTAAGTCCCTTGGATTTGTTCGTTTCTGGGTCAATGATCAAACCATAGATATGAAGACCAGGCGCTCTTACCAAGATTGGCCATTGTTTGGCTCAAAACTGACTTTTGACGGCACCCAAACTTGGACAACAGATTGGCGCGTTAACAACCCTCCCAATCATGAGCATTCTAGCTTTTATTATTATGTGAATTTGCCATGGCTCACCCAAGATGACAATGTAGCACTTGGTCAAGTGGAAAAAATGACTCATGCGGCTTTTGACAATGAGGTCTATAAAGTTCACATGACATTTTCTAAGTCGCCAACCTTAGGAAAGTCTAAGTACGATAGCTACACGCTTTATATTGATGCCCAAACTTTTTTACTGAATGGGTATGAATATACGGTTGGTTATGGACCACTATTGGATCAATTAAACATTCCAAAAGATCAAAAGTTCTTTGGCCCAGTATTACGTATTAACAACTATACTGGTGACATTAACGGCTTAAAGTTTCCCATGCTTATGACAACCAATAGTTTGGATTTGAAACAACAATATGGAGATCATGCTATCTACAATTTTGCTATAAACGAAAAATTTGATGAACAACGTATGATCAAGCCCGCCAATGCCGTAGTAGACACGTCTAAAGACGTAAGACAGTAGGTGGTATTGATGGAAGTCAGAATAACAAGAAAAAAATTGAGCTTACAGCAGTAAGACTATTTATATAGAAATAGGTACTTTTATTCATACATGCATCGCTTGGCCCAAATAGGTCAAAGCGATGCATATAAACAACAACTTATGGTAAAAAATTTAATACATGATCTTATCGTATTCCTTGTAATACTTGTCATATTACTTTTTATAAAAATCCCTTATGTGAATAGTGTTCTAGCATTTGGCATACTAATAATATATGCGTACATGCGGAAAGAGCTTGCCTCTGGCCTCGGTTTTAAGCGTCCAACAAATCTATTAAAAACAATAGGGATCTCTTTAGGGTTTGCAGTGTGTATGATCCTATTGAGTTATTTTATCCTATTACCTATCATACAAGGGTTTACAGGGCAACCTATAAATCTTGAGGCTTTTGATCAACTAAAAGGCAACCCTAATATTCTAGTTACGAATCTAGCATTAGGATGGGTTATAGGTGGGCTTATGGAAGAAACTATATTTCGTGGATTTATGCTTTCTGCATTCATGCGACATTTACCGAATAGAATAGGAATTCTCATTGGACTTATTTTCTCCTCATCGTTATTTGGTTATATGCATGCCTATCAAGGGATCTCTGGGCAAATACTTGTGGGCCTAATGGGATTGATTTTAGGAATCATTTATGTGGTCTATAAGCGTAATTTATGGTTCGTCATTTTTACACATGGTTTTGTAAATACAATTAGTATGCTCATGGTATATTATGATGTTGCCAAGCCGTAATGAGTTTTTAGCATGGCGTTGTTTAAAGATTCTCGCGGAAGTACTATTGAATTTCTTAAACGAAATCACTTTTTGCTATCTTAGTGTTCAAAGTAAACCTTATGGCGATAAACAGATTACTATTTTCAATTGACATTAGGGCAGCGAAAGATAAGATCTGGAAAGCACTCTGGGACGAGAACTCTTATCGAGATTGGGCTGGCGTGTTCTTTGAGGGCTCGTATGCAATTACCGATAGTTGGAAAGAAGGCAGTACCGTTTTATTCCTTGCTCCAGATCAAAGTGGTATCTACAGTACCATTGAAAAACATATTCCAAATATTACTATGTGGTTTACCCATATTGGAACCGTGTTACATGGAAAGGAACAACCCATTGATGATGAGGCAAAAAAATGGTCGGGAGCCACAGAAGTTTACACCCTTACCGAAGGAAGTGGTTACAACACGCTTACTATTGAAATAGATGTCCTTGATGAGCATAGAGACTTTATGACAAATACATTTCCAAAAGCACTGGAAGTTATTAAGCGTCTTTCTGAGGATGAGTAAATCCTCCTATAAAACACCCGTTAAATTGTATTAAACGAGGCAGGTATTTGTAGGTATTAATGTTCCAACTTTATTCATTTAGAGAATCGTAACAACCACTTATAAAAATTTACATTAGCATGCATTTCCGTCCATGCATCATGGCTGTCACTCTCTGTACTTGTGAAAATTAGATCATGTTTTTCATAATTAGCCGATGTAATGGAAGAAGATTTGTGAAACGACTTTTCAAACATTTTCTCGAGGCGTTTAACAATACCATCAGAGGCTCTATACGGAACCACAGCATCTCCTGTATTATGTGTAACCCAGATTGGCAGGCCTGCTAACTTATTGTAGTTTGATATCCCACGACCCTCCGCAAATAGGTGCCACAGCAGCGAAAACATCACTCATTCGAGATGCTAGCCCCCAAGTACCATAACCTCCACGACTTAAACCTGTGAGATAAATTCTTTCTGGATCTACATTTTCGCTTTGGACGAGGCGGTCAATGATAGTACGCATTGCAGTTTCTCCACCATAAAATTCGCCATGACTAATATGAGGCATAACAACAATGAAGGTATCTCTTAATAAAATGTCAAGCTCAGATTCCATGGAAGAGCTCTCCAAAATTGATTTTGGCAAATCCCAGTTAAGAACCCTAGTAACGTCTCCTCCAACAAGGCTACCTCCATGAAGGAAGACAATTACGGGGTACTTTTTACCACTCTTTTTACAAGACTTCGGAACATATAAACTATATCCATCGATTGGGCTTCTGGGGAAATCTTCCTCTATTGTTACTAATACGCCTGGGTGAGAGTCATCCAGAGCGGGTTTTGTGGTGTCAATTCGTTGTGCACTTACTATGGTGGTGGCTAACAAAATGATGGTTAAGAGCAATAATGACCTCATGAGCTTGTGTTTGAATGATTATGTATCTATAACGTCAATGTAGACAATATTGTATGAAAATAATATTTTAGTTGCATTAGTCAAGCCATCAAGCGGCTTGGTTTTAATGAGATAAAAATCAGATACAAAAACTATTTAATCTAAACCTATCCTCAAAAATTGAATTTTTTAAATGAAAAAAGAGAGGCCAACAATATGGCTAATTCGTGATATGCCTATCTCCAAAAAAACACTATCTTTAACAAAGACTCCCCGTCTTGTTGCACGTTGTGCATAGAGCTGGGGTTTTTAGTTAAGAGTTGAACCAAAACAAAGCAATCCATGGTTGGTCTAATAAAAAGCTAAGAAATTTAAATGACGTCACAAGAATTTAGAGTAGAAATCCAAAATCTAATCAGTCAAAATGAATCGATAGAAGCTGTGTTGACTCTAAAGCGTTTAGCTAATGATGTTGGTAACAAAAAACTACTAAATGAAATCATAATACAACAAGGTAGGCTTAAGGAAAATGAAAGAAACAAAAGACTAGACATTCTAACCGAAGATTCATATAAGATCGAATTACACAAGATCAATAGTTCATTATTAGCTGTTTTGGATGATATTGCAGAGATTGAGAATTTACCTCAGAGAAAGTTAAAAAAATATTTTACTGAAATAAAAACATTTCCTCGAAGTTACTTTTACCTATTTCTAACCGTTGCGCTCTGTATCTTTGTTATTTCTTTTATTCAAGTTTCCAATAGATTTTCTGGTTTAAACATAGATGTAAAAAAACTTCCTGAAAAAGAGGAACAAATTAATAGTCTTTCCGAAGAACTCGATTCATTCAAAGAAAATACAAGATTAATGAAGTTAGTGGTGAGTATGGATTCTCCAAATATAACTAAGGATAATGTCTATGATCCAAGGTCACAAAGAGAAGGAAAAACAAATTCAGATGACATCGGAGTAGCTCTAAGTGAATTGAGCAACGTGTTATTCATGAAAGAGATAACTGGTAAAAATTGGACTAGAGGGGAACAAATACGAAAATTCAATCCAGACCTAATTGTGATTCATTATTCTTGTTTTTATTCAAATACTTCAAATGATACATTGGATAAGTTTGAAGGCTTTCTATCTAAAGTAAGCCATATAGACTCCAAATTGTTGATTTATTCAAGAAATGAAGCTGATACATTTCAAGTAGCGGCCTTATTTGAGGAATGGAAACGTAAAAAAGTAACCAAATATCCTCTTTTAAAGGATAGGCTCTTTTTTTTCCAATGAGTCGTTTAGCAGATGATGTTGAACTCACAAGATATAAGCCTTTTAGGTCATTCAGACATAACCGTACTAGAACTAGATTAGAAACCAAAGTAAAAGAGATCTTAGATTTAAATTGAAAAAAAATCAATCAATTAAAAGTGTTTATGAACTATTCACGATTGGATTCAGATTTCGTGGTCAACATGGTAAATGATGTAACGAACGTGAGCGAGCTTGGAACCAGTTTAAAAGACGCAAAGATTTATAGGTAAAAGTAATATAACTCAATCAAAATTAACCTCGAAGATGAAACATTTTAGTCTATTTTTAATTTTACTAATTCCCTGTTTCTTAATTGCGCAACCATACAAGTTAGAAGTGGACTGGGAATATACTTCCTCTAATGAAATTGATATCAACAATATACTATACGAAGACCAATACGGACAAGTATCGTATCAAGATAAGCAATACGATCCAAATAACAAAAATGATCTATACCGAGAGTGTAGAAAAATGAATTCTATAATCCCCGATGCCATCGAAGCGCTGGGCAATATTACATCTAATGACCCATGTTTTGACTTAATAACGCAAGTTAAAAAATTGATAACAACCGGAAACATTAGTAGCGCTTTGGAGTTCATTGTGAATAAACTTGGAGTGAATTGTTTGCCAAATGATTTCCACCTTATGTCATCAAGAATTAGAAGAACAGAAAAAATGTACTCTTGTGGAACGGTGAAATTTTCCGATTATGATATAACAATCAATAGGTCTACTCTTGCCTTTCTGGATATCTTGGATGATTTTATCGTGACCGAGTGTAATTGTAATTGAACTTAACCTTTACTTAAGAAGAAAGCTCGTGGCGGCTCAAATCTGCTCCAAGCGCAATAATGACGTCTATACTTAGAGTATTGCAGATTTACTCTAATACTTGAGAATTTGGGGGATGCTATAAATGTTATTATTAAACCCTAGAAAATGAGACACGATTAAATGGTCTTAAAAAAAGAGTATTGATGTGTTCTGTGTTGAATACAATTGAGCCAATATGATACCACCCACACTTCTCCTGCGTCTAACCCATAAACCACTAATTATAGCGATATGGGTATCCTTTTTAAAACGGCCATTGTCTTTTCATTTATTACATTGTTTTCAACCTTAGATGGGAAAACATCTTTACCTGCCTCTGTTGAGGTAGCGAACATCACCAACCAAATAGATAGTTTAGTCACCACCTATTATAAGGCAAACCTCTTTAGTGGTTCGGTGTTGGTGGCAGACAGCGGCAAGATCATCCTTCATAAGGAATATGGTTATACCGGCCTAGATAAATCGCAACCTCTGGGGCGGGAATCGGTGTTTGAAATTGCATCCCTGTCCAAACAATTCACGGCGAGACTCGTGATGATACTTCAAGAGGAAGGTAAGCTTCGCTATGACGATCCTATCACAAACTACTTCCCTGACCTTCCGTATCAAGACATTACCATTCGGCATCTGCTCACACATACCTCGGGCCTTTCAGAAAAACAATTCTTTGTCTGGGCCAGACAGCATATGGATCCTACAAAGATTTATACCAACAAGTACATTTTACATTATCTCGAAACAGAACAACCTTCACTTGCCTTTCCCCCTGGAGAGCAATGGGAGTATTCTAATGTGGGGTATTTCTTGTTGGCCCTCGTTATCGAGCAGACTTCAGGGACTTCTTATATTCAACAATTACAAGAAAAAATATGGACCCCTTTGGACATGCAATATACAGGTATCTATGCACAAGAGGTGAAAGGAAGTTCGCTGGACAATTATGTGAAAGGAAAAGTATGGAACGCCAAAGATTCGGTCTTTGTTTCTTCCTTCGGAATGGCTTGGTCCGATTCCCTCTACGGCGGAGTGGGCATTCTCTCCAACACCACCGATCTCCTAAAATGGGACCGCGCATTATACACCGCAGCGGCAACTAGCAAACAGCGTTTACAAGAGGCCTTTACGCCGCATACGCTAAACAACGGGAGTTCGTCAGGGTATGGCTTTGGGTGGTTTGTAACAGAAGATGTTGAAGTCAATGGTCACAATCAAGGCACTCGATTGAATCATCACGGCCTATGGCCTGGCTATGAATCTTCCATAGTGCGCTATATCGATCAACAAAAAACGATCATCATATTAGCAAACCAGTCACCTTCGGCAAAGGATACACTTATCAAAGAAATTTCCGAACTGCTGTTCGAACTCAAATAGAATTCCTAATTTAATACCTACAATGATACCACTGCACTTTTTACAGCGTCTAATCAATTCATACCAAAATCAAACATCATGAGTACACAAATTGTAGAATCTTTTCACGAACCTATGATGGCCTATTTGGGCATCAGCATCAACTTTGTGGTATTGTTTATTATCTACAAAGTGCTGAAAATGAGAAGTAAAGAACGTCTATCTCTTATAGAAAAGGGAATGGACCCTTCTCTCGCCCGACCAAAGCTTGACAAAAATCCTCTGAACTATCTCAAGTATGGACTACTTCTTATAGGCATGGCGCTAGGGGTGGTAAGCGGTTACCTGCTAAATCTCTTCTTTGATATTCCTGAATTTGTGGCATATTCGGCGATGATCTTACTGTTCTGCGGCCTCCTGCTCCTCTATTTTTATAAGTCGAACAATCACAACCTCTAGCGGATTCATTTAATGATCAACCGCGCACATAGGAATACGCCTAATGATGCGTATTATACAGACCTTATCAATACGCATAAGGATCTGGCCTATTCTATTGCGATTAAGATTACCCAAAACGAACAGGACGCCGAGGAGATTGTACAAGATGCCTTCGTAAAAGCATTTCGGGGCTTGGACCGTTTTAGAAACGAAAGTACTTTCTCCACCTGGTTCTATCGTATTGTCTATAATGCGGCTATATCGGCCACGCGTAAGAAGAAAATCCAGACGTCCGATATCCAAGAAGCACATGTCTCCCAACTTCCTGATGCTCCTCGAATAGATACCCTAGAAACACTCAACATAGCTGATAGACGTCAAATTATAAAAGCTGCCATGCAGCAGCTTAACGAATTGGATTATACCATACTCACCTTGTTTTATTACGAAGACAAGAGTCTTAAAGAAATTGGGGTGATCGTGGGTAAAAAAAGAAACTATCTAAAAGTACTACTACAACGGGCACGAAAGAAATTATACAATCAGCTTAGCGATGCAATGAAGCTGGAATTAAAAGAACTATTATGAAATCAACAGAACATCAAAAGCTCAAAGAGTTATTGGCTATGGAGGTCACTCCATTACCCAACCCCGACTTTACATCAAATACCCTTCAGAAAATAAAAAACGTTGAGTCTGTAGCAACAACACCTAAAAAAGCACGGTTTGAGTTGCCCATGCTCTACCCAATCATGGCCTATGCATTTCTGTTATTGTTGTATTCAGTAGTCCAATTTTTTACAGCCATCACTTCCGGAGGTGGTAAACAATGGGGTCTAGTATTTAGTGATAGTCTGTTCTATATTCTGGGACATCCAATCATCATTTCGGTAGTAATTTCTTTCTGTATTCTGAATTATTTGGATGTATATTTGAAGAAGACGATGGGCAAAAAAGCCATAGTCATTAACAAGGCCTGAAATAGGTATTAAGATCAAGAACTATATGTCAAAAGAAGTTTTTCTAAGTTACACCTGGTCCAAGGACACATTTGATGACATTAAAAAATTTCATGATCGTCTAGAAATGAAACTCCGAGACATTTTAAACGATGACACAATCTCTATTTTCTATGACAAAGACAATATTACCGCCGACGCCAAAGAGAAAGATTTTTTACCTATTCTGAAAGCGCACCTTGGTAATTCACAAGTTTTGATCATACTTCTCTCCCGAAATTGGTTGGAAAGTAAATGGTGTAATTGGGAGTTTGATGTTTTTACTAAAAATTCAGATCGCCCCATACTACCCGTCTTATGGGAATCTATTGATCTTGATGAAGTAGTGGCTTTTTCAGAAGAAAACAAAGAAAAAGTACGGGATTTGAAATCGGTTGATTTTATAGATAAAAATACGATGGATGATGTAGTAATTTCTTTAGCAGAACGAATTGTCATACACCTGAATCACTAGCCTAATTATCATAATTTGAAATCGTATCTTCGTCCCATGAAGGCACCCAATACAAATGCACAACCCAATAATCCGTTACATGGCGTAAAACTGAAAGACATCATGGAACATCTCGTGGCCCATTATGGTTGGGAAGAGCTGGGGCAGCGTATTAACATTCGGTGTTTTAATCACGATCCTTCTGTAAAATCGAGCCTTGCCTTTTTACGAAGAACCCCTTGGGCCCGGGAAAAGGTAGAACGCTTGTATTTGAGATCCATACGCAAATAACATTGGAGCCGTTGCTATGAAATCACATAAAGAATGCCGATACTGCGGTTTGGTTTTCCACAATTTATTGTAAATTACATTCCCCCCTCCAGACAGTAATTAAAACAAAATTTATGAAAAAATCTGTATTATTTGCATTGCTCCTAATTACAACCATGGGGCAGGCTCAAAAACTGTATAAAGCCGTTGAAAAAGGAGATATCGAAAGGGCAAAGTCTCTCATTGAAAAAGGGGCTGATGTTGGTGAATATTCAAAAAAAGGGCTGTTTCCTCTCTGGAGAGCTGCGGCCGATGATAACCATGCCATGGCCGAATTACTTATACAAAACGGAGCAGATGTCAATCAATTAAACAATGTACCTCCCGCGGAAGGCCCTTCGATTGAAATACCTTGTCAAAATGGGTATCTAGAAATGGTAAAACTACTCGTAAATAATGGCGCCAATGTTAACTTTAAAGGATATCGTGACTTTACTCCTATTAGGATAGCCGCTCGAAATGGGCATCTTGAAATTGTACAATTTCTGGCCGAAAAAGGTGCTGACGTAGATTTTAGAGCTATGGATGGAGCCACTCCCCTTGAACATGCTGCCTCAAAAGGGCATCTTGAAATTGTGCAATATTTGATTGAGCAAGGAGCCAATGTAAATAACAAAGATAAAGACGGTGATTTTTCATTGGGAGAAGCTGCTAAACGTGGATACCTTGACATCATTCAGCTTTTAATTGACAAGGGCGCTAACCTGAATTTAAAAAATAACGACAAGAAAAATGCCTATGAACTCGCCAAAGAAAGAGGTCAGAAAAAAGCGGCCGATTTGATCAAAAAACACATGAATTAACAGATGATTCTGCATGTTGCTTGGAAGTTGGACCCAAATCTCAAGCAATTATTGTTTATAAGAACTATTTTCATTTAGAGGTTTAAGCATTTCCGCTAGAAAAAATCACTTCAATCTTTGAACTCCCATTAATTTTATGGTACTAGAGCCTCCAATTTTATAAAAAAACGTATATTCAAACCTTCATTTACGTCTACTAAATAACATATGAGCATAAATAATCCTATGCCAGCCACTGGCTTTAAGGGTCTAAGAGAAAATTGGCGTAACGACCTTACCGCGGCCATAAGTGTATCACTAGTCGCCCTCCCACTTTCTTTAGGAATTGCCGTTGCCTCGGGAGTATCTCCCATGGCAGGAATCTTGTCGGCTGTTATTGGTGGTGTGGTTACTACTTTCTTTCGAGGAAGTCATCTGGCGGTCAATGGACCTGCTGCCGGGCTTATAGCCGTAGTCTTGGGTGGTTTGATGGCATTAGACGGAAACATCAATTATGTCTTGGCCGCTGTGGTGGTCTCTGGAGCAATCCAAATGGTGTTGGGTTTGCTTAAACTAGGCCGATTCGCCAAACTATTACCTTCCTCTGTTCTTCATGGCATTCTAGCCGCTATTGGGGTTATTATCTTTGCCAAACAAGCTCATTATGCTTTGGGTACTAGCTCGAATGCGGATACCATTATTGGAACCCTTCGAGATATCATCTATAAACTCCCGGAAGCCAATCCTTATGTTTTTATGGTTTCGTTTACAGGAATTTTAGCGTTGGTATTTTACAAAAAAATAAAATATAAGTTTATTCGAGTAATCCCTGCCCCGATGTGGGTGTTACTATTGGCCATTCCATTTGTTTTTGCATTTAATTTCTTCGACGGACATAACCTATCTTTCTTTGGAGAGAACTACGCTGTAGGACCCGAATTGCTTATTGATATTCCTTCTAATCCTCTGGAGAGTATTATGCATCCCGATTTCGGTATGATAGGAACAGGTGCCTTTTGGCTCACAGTATTGTCCATTACGACCATTGCATCCATTTTGGCATTGGCCAGTGCGAGGGCCGTTGACAAACTAGACCCGTACAAGCGCACCACCGACCTTAACAAAGACCTTATGGCAGTTGGACTCAGCACCATGGTATCGGGCGCTTTAGGTGGAATTCCAATTTCCACGGTAATCGTGCGTAGTACCGTGAATGTGAATAGCAACGCCAAAACAAAATGGTCTAACCTGTATCATGGGCTCCTTTTAGTACTCTTTGTACTCCTTCTAGCTCCTGTATTACAGAGTGTACCACTAGCAGCACTAGCGGCCATTCTAGTTCATACAGGGTTTAAACTGGCATCCCCGAAGGTGTTCAAGCAAGCCTACGACCAAGGAGTAGAGCAGCTATTGTTCCTTTCGAGCACATTGATCATTACGCTATTCACCGATCTGTTATACGGAATCATTGGAGGTATTCTAATGACCTTGGTATTGCATATGCTGTTGGCCAAAGTTGGATTCCTTCGTTTTTTCAAGATGATTTATAGATCAGGCACAAAGGTGTATTGTCAAGAAAATGGCACTTACGACATTAAATTAAAAGGAGTTGCCAATTTCTTATATGCATTGAAACTTGATAAACTTCTCAATGAAATTCCAAAAGGGTCCGTGGTACGCATCGATATGTCACAAACGCGTCTTGTTGACCTGTCTATTATGGAAAATGTTATCGAATTCAAGCGTATTCATGATAACGATGGTGGAGATGTAAAATTAATAGGACTGGATAACCACGTGGCATCTACGAGTCATAATCGAGCCTTAAAAATTGTGACTGGTCGTGTAAAAAAGAAAATCAGTCAGCGGCAAATACGCTTGCAAAAAATAGCCATCGCCAATGGTTGGTCGTTTGAACGTGAAGTAGATTGGAATACTTCCTATCTGCGGAATTTCCGTTTCTTCGATTCTCGTCCCATCGAGATGAAAAGCAACTGCTTGCAAGGTGTTGACCAAGAAAATAATGCCCAATGGGAAATTGCAGACATCGTGTTTGACGAAGGGGCTATGTTAGCCCTTGAGGTATACCAAACTACGGTTCATGTTGTGCGACTTCCTACACGCATTCCAAGATTCATTATTGATAAAGAAGGGCCTTTTGATAAGATCTTTCAACGTGTTAAGGCCTTATCGGGATCTAGCGGCGATATCAATTTTAAAAGCCACAAGAAGTTCTCCAATAAACTCCAATTGAGTGGCGAAGATGAAGAAGACATTCGCACTTTTTTCAATGTAGATCTTATTCGATTTTTAGAGGAAAATGAAATTCATCATATCGAAAGTAACGGGGAAGCCCTAATGATCTTCAAGTACTTGCACATTGCACGTACCGATGAAGTCCAGAATATGTTGGCATTTTCACATAGCTTACTCACTCATATGAATCTGAAGGCTCAGGCGAGTGTACTTTCAGAATAACAAATAGATAACTCTGATAATTCTTATAACGTATGATCGATCATTCGCGGTAGAATGAATCAAGCACATCTTTCATAAAATCTAACGCAGCTCCTACGGTTATATCTTCGGGTAACTCAGCACTGTCCTTCTCTCCCACAGCACAAGCGGCATGTAAAATAGCTTTCTGCAAGTCATTCAAAGGGTGTGAAAGGTTGTTTTCAACTTCAGTCTCTGGCTCTGGTTTGCATGCAATATAAGGAGTAAATGTTGGCCACTCACAACCCGGGCGGGGTTTGTCTCTGGTAAATACATCCAAGAAATCTGGTGCCGATTTATCCCTATTGGTTAATGGTCCGAAGCCCCATTTCATGCCAAGTGTTTTCAGCATAGACGTGTGTTGCATTTGAGAATTCATAATCTGTCCAGGTTCGATATAGGCCGAGACCATAATGGTTGACACCCTAACACCAAGTCTATCAAAAGAAAAGCCCATCTCCCCTATCAAATTATCTGGTGATGTTGCACACTTAGGGGGTGAGACATGATCAAAACAACCACCATGCTCGTCATACGTAATAGTCAACAGGGTATTTTCTGAATTACTCTTGCCAGGTTCTTTATTACTACAATCTTTATGTGAATTACTCTCGCACGATTCTTTACAACCCGAATCCCGAATCGCCTCGTACACCTCATTGATCAAACATTCACCGGCACTTACGGTAGATCTTTGTGTAAAACCAAGGATTTTTATGGGAGGGTGTTGATCGTTATGATTAAAAAACAGCCTAGGTTCCACGAATGAATAGGCAGGTAGGTTTCCGTTAGCCACGTCATCATAAAACTCCTCCATATGTCTAAAATGCAATTTTCTATTGTGCTTAAAGAACGGCCAAAGTTGTTTAAAATGAATGAGCAAGGTAAGCGGAAAGAAATCGGTTTTATCGTAATAAATAACCCACGGAATGTCTTTCTCTTCCAAACTAGTAAAAATAGTCTTGGCATCATAATCCAGCCATTTTCCATAGGGCGCATTGACCACTTGTCCATTGGAAGTGGCTGCGTTAAAAAAAGATCGGTTGCAAAAGGTTTGACTTGGTACCGCACAGTGCCATTTGTCAAAAACCGCAAAATTAGTAGCCAAACCAGACATAACTGGCACCTTCTCTGTGGGAAAACAGTTCATGATAATGCTATACTCCTCACGTGTAGGTCGTCTCTCAAAGATACCTTTGGTGGCAATGTAGTTATCGTAATAGTCCTGTACAAAACCATTCATGGGAGCCGGATAGGGTAACTCATTACAGAGCACAGTATTAGGCGTGCCATCAGCAGGTTGATTATACGGAGGCTGAAAGTTTTTGTCAGAATGCTTAGAATGGGTGTGGTCCTTATACGCATTGCTCGTTGGAGCAACCACATTATATAATTGTGTATTTACGTGGGGGAAGTACTCTCCTGGATCTGGATTTGGATAATCCATCTTCTGCGTTGGAGAGACAAACACGGGCCCTTCATCTGCCCCGTCTACCGGCTTTCCATTCCAACTTATCGGTGCTGGATTCGACAGGTTTTTACCTACCACACCATCCACCTTGTCGGATAGATATCCCAATATGTTATCAAAAGAACGGTTTTCCATCATGAGGACAACCACATGATCAAAACAGTCAAGTTTACTAGCATCTCCCATAGCTATATAATTTTATGACGTTATTATTTTCAACTAAAGTTACTTATTTTAATTCATTATAAAGTTTAAAAAATCAATTAGCTCCTTTTAAAAGCTGCAAGAACGCACAATGGATCGAATAAAATTGGGATAGAATTTGTAGGTTTGATATGTAGGAACTTTTTCTTCATATCATACTATGCAGAAATCCATAAATCAACCGTTTATGAAAAAATACATCATAGGTATTATTGTACCCCTTGTAGCGATAATAGCTTGTCAGGATAAAGAACATCAGCCTGAGAAAACCACTGTCGAACCTCAAGATCAACTTTCAAATAGTGTAATCATTGATCTTACTCATGATTTTTCAGAAGAAACTGTTTACTGGGTCACGGCTAAGGAATTTGAATTGGATATTGTGGCGGCAGGAGATACAGACAATGGCTATTATTATTCGGCGAACAATTTTGAAACCGCAGAACATGGTGGTACACATATAGATGCGCCCATTCACTTTTCGAAAACGGGACAGACAGTGGATGAGATTCCACTTGAAAAACTTATAGGACAAGCTATTAAAATTGATGTTTCGGCTCGAGCTATCAATTCGCCCGATTATTTAATAACTGTTGACGATCTTACAAACTGGGAAACTGCTGAAAACATGCAAATCCCAGCCGGAAGTATTGTGTTGTTAGAGACAGGTTTCTCAACCTATTACCCCGATAAATTGAAATACTTGGGTACTGAAGAACGTGGAACCGAAGCTGTAGCTCAATTGCACTTTCCTGGACTTTCTCCAGAAGCCGCCGAGTGGTTAGTTAAAAACAGAAACATACATGCCATTGGCATAGACACACCAAGCATAGATTACGGACAATCAACGCTTTTTAAAAGCCATGTCATCTTACTTTCTGAAAACATTCCTGCTTTTGAAAACCTAACCAATCTGGATCAGCTTCCAAATACAGGCTTTAGCGTTATAGCATTGCCCATGAAGATCAAAGGTGGCAGTGGTGGCCCATTGCGTATTATTGGACTGATACCTACTGAATAAGAACGTGTGATCCTTCCTCTTGACCATACAAACGAGCTAATAGCACATAAGATTTATAGTGTTTTTCAGGCTTCTTATGCCGTTGAAGCTCAAATCTTAAAGGCAGTGAACTTTCCTCCCTTACAAAGAACGGTTCCCCATTTTCTGAGCAGCACAACCTCATTTTATGGGGCCTGGGAAGACACAGCGCTTAGTGGCGTTGTAGAGATACTTTCCGAAGGCCAAAAAACACACATTCAAAGCCTAGTTGTTCATCCTGATCATTTTCGAAAAGGTATTGGACGGGCTTTGGTCGTCTATGTTTTGCAGCGGTATTCTTCACAGATATATACGGTAGAAACGGGTGTTGATAATGGCCCCGCAATCGCTTTATATCAAAATTTCGATTTTAAAGAGATCCATCAATGGGATACAGATCACGGAATTCGAAAAATTAGGCTTGAACGAATATCTTGATAGGCAGTTACGACTAACCCTTTGGACATTTTGAAAGTACTTGTTCCACATTTCGTCTACAGTAAGTAACAACTTTCAAAAACAACTTTCATGCGTAGTACACGAATATGCTTTTTCAGTTTTATTTTCCTGATGGGAATAGGATACGGGCAACAAGCCAATCACGCAACACCTAAAAAAAGAGGTACCCCAGTGGGTATTTCAGCGAAGGAAACAGCCACTATCAATTTGTACAACAACGTTATCAATTCGGTCGTTACCATCTATACTTCATCTAGCAGCTATTCGGCCAAAGGCCCGAAAGAAAATCAAGGGTTGGGTTCTGGTGTAATTATTTCTGGGGAATGTCATATTCTAACGGCGGCCCATGTGGTTGATGGTTCTTCAAAGATTATGGTGAAAACCTATGACGGAAAACTACGTGAGGCAACTGTGCTTTTCAGCGAAAAAACAGCCGATATTGCCTTACTCAAGCTAACCGTAGAAGACAGTAATTTGCCACACGCCAAATTAGGAGACTCCAACAATTTGGCCGTTGGACAAAATATCTATGCCATTGGCAGTCCTTACGGTCTTGAAAACTCATTTTCATCGGGTATTATTTCGGCCTTTCGAAATTTCAATAAGATCTATGACGGATCTGTGGGCGTAGAATTCATTCAAACAGATGCGGCTATCAACTCTGGAAACAGTGGCGGCCCTATTTTTAATTCAAACGGGGAAGTCATTGGTATTGCATCCAGTATTTTAACCGTATCTGGCGGATTTCAAGGAATTGGTATGATCGTAGCGATAAATACAGCCAAAGACCTGCTTGCCTTTGAGGATCGGCCTTGGATTGGTATTGAAAGTATTTTGGTTACCAAAGAAGATCTTTCTACCCTCTTCAATATTAATGAAGAAGGCGGATTACTCATTCAAAAAGTAGCTCAAGGAAGTCCGGCAGACAGCGCTGGTTTAAAAGGGGGCTCGATACCTGCGAATATTGGCGGTCGTGAAATTTTGTTAGGTGGCGATATTATTTTAGAGTTAGGCCAACAAGTTGCTTGCCATCTCGATTGTTTGCGGCATGCCAGTGAAGACCTTAAAAACGAAAGTATCGTGCAAGTGCGATACCTTCGTCGTGGAAACAAGTTTGTGACCAATGTGGATATTTCCGAAGTACGAAAAAACTTTCTCTCTTTAAAGAATTAGTACATATGCACGTTTGGATCTCACTTTGAGACTTCAAAAAATTTGTATCTTTAACCATAACTCCCTGATTGTATCTCTACTCGTAGAGATGTGTTGGGGAATTATTTATTCATTTAACTAGATACTCATAGAGGCCACTGGTTTCTACCATCAACTAAAATTATGAACGAGACAGAATATTTAGAACAGCGCGTAGAAGATCAGATAAAGTGGTACGGTAAAAAAAGTGCGAGAAACAAAAAATGGTTTCGAATTTGTCAATTTGCGCAGCTACTCATGGCGGCCTTAATAACGCTTTCGGGCATGACCGAAATCACCAATGACGAGTCGGTTCGCATAGCGGTACCTATTATTGGAGCATTAATTGCTATTATTACAGGCATCGTTGGGCTTTATAAATTTCAAGAAAATTGGCTTGAATACAGAACAACGGCCGAATCTTTAAAGCATGAAAAGTTCTTATTTATGACCAAAAGTGTTCCTTATGATACCAAGGAACCTCTAAATAAGTTTGTGAATGAAGTAGAATCCATTATCTCCAAGGAAAACACAAACTGGTCGCAATACATGCGCAAAGCATTGAAGGATAAAAAGTTGCCGGAATCTTAGATGAATTATTTGTAACACCTCTACTCTAAATTTCTCATCCGAATAAATAACTTGACAAAAAACCAATTATATTTTTATTAGTTAGGATTCCTTACTATATTTGTATCAATAAAATATTAATCTAATTATAATTACAATGAAAAAATCAATTTTTTACCACGCGGGATGTCCCGTTTGTATCAGTGTAGAACACGACATCTTAGATTTAATTGGAGCGTCCAATATTGAAGTCGTGCACCTTGGTGAGCATGGCTCCAGAATTATAGAAGCAGAACAAGCCGGTGTTACTTCTGTTCCCGCTCTGGTAACTCCTAACGGAAATGCGCTACATATCAATTTTGGAGCTTCTATGGCCGATTTAAAATCTTAATTTTTAATTCATGTAGTTAGGATTCCTAATTTTATAGAATCTAACTACGTAAAACAAACACACTATGAAATCATTCTTTTTAGTATCAATTATTATCCTCCTGGGTTCTATTACCACTTCTTTCGCTCAAAAAAGTCAATACAGCAATGCCGACTTCGATATTCAAGGCGTCACTATCACTCATGACACCGAACTTGGCATCACTATTTGGAAAATTAATGTCTTAGGAACCGCAGGAAAAACAACACCCTCCAAGGTGGGGCAATTAGACGGTGCTCCGGTGCTGGGTTATGTATTTCCAACTAGCTTACAGCCTACCGATGTTGGCTTTAATGAAACAGCGGGCATTGTGGCATTAGCCTTAACGTCCCATCCTGATTTTGATGATACTCCGTTGTGGGATGAGAATAGTGACGCAATATTCGATAACGATGGAGTCATCTGGCATCCACACTGGGTCATATTAGTTCAAGATGAACGCGTAGCTGGTGGGTTTTCGGTAAAGCAATTTCAAAAAGACGACGCAACCGTTGTATTACCGCCTACCAACCCAGGTATGCCCATGTATATGGATTCTCCAGGATATCCCGTAACTCCAGTAAAGAAAACCATAACTGTAGTCGTTCCTGACTATCGCATAAACAATCGTGCAGATTTTAATTACGATGCCGTGACAGCTTTCATGAAAGTAAACACAAGTAATTCTGAACTTCCTATGCTTGGAGTATATGAGGTGTTTAGTATTGCTAGTGGCGATCTTTCCTTACCCTACCAAATAAAACGATAATTATGAAAGTATCCGTTTGGGACACCTATGTACAAAGAGAAGATGGGAAACTCATGCATTTTGACATTCTGGTTCCTAATGATCTCACAGATGAGAAAACCGTCTATACTTATGGAATGAATTACCTTAATTCGAAACCATTCGCGACACAAAATCTCACTTCCAAGGAATGCACCTTTTGTCACATAGAAGAAGCTCCAGAAGAAATCATTCAGCAAATTAACACCATTGGATATGCTATAATAGAGATGGAACATTGTGATCCTTTTAATTAGGATTACTAACTTTGCCTGTCGGAAGACCTTATCTTTCGGCGGGCTCTTAGTATGGGAAACAACATTTTTGATCCAAACAAACAGAACGACCATGTTTCTAGCAAAATTGTAGCCGGACTGGAACGTATTTCTGAAGTTTTCAAAGTACTACTTTGGGAAAAAGCGAAGTTGGTAGGATTGAGTCCGATTCAAATCCAAATACTCATTTTTGTTGCCTACCATAAAGAAGCATTGTGCAATGTGAGTCATCTAGCAAGGGAATTCAACCTCACTAAGCCTACCATTAGTGATGCCGTGCGCATACTAGACAAAAAAGAATTAATTATCAAAGATTTCTCTAATGTCGATCAACGAAGTTATTCCATTCGCATCTCTCCTACTGGTGAAAAGATAGTTCAGGAAACAGAAGACTTTGCCAATCCGTTACAGAACAAACTCTCTAGCTTTAATGCTACAGAGCAAAAACAACTTTTTCAAACATTAAGTAAATTAATCTACCAGCTCAATCGTAGTGGCATTCTCACTGTGCAACGTACTTGTTATGGTTGTACATTTTACGAAAAGGCTTCAAACGGTGATTATTGCAATTTATTGAAAAAAGACCTCCTTAGTTCTGATATACGATTGGATTGTCCTGAGTTTCAAGAGCAGTCTCACTAATATCACAAGAATAGATACTGAATTAATCTTCACAGCGCAACCCAATCAATCAAATCTCGTCTATAAAGAAAAAGCTATGAAATACGTATTTCTATGGGTCGTAGTACTCAGCCTTTGCATCAGCGCATGCAACAGTGACGATGATAACATTCAAACACATATTGACACTCAATTGGAAGCTTCTTGGGACATGACCCGTTATTCCTTTTTTGCCTCATCCAATCCAGTGTTTGAGACAGGAGATGTTACCTGGACCTTTGATAATGACACAAACAAACTGACCATTGTAAATAACATACTGCATCTCTTTCCCTATCTACCTCCCAGTGGCACCTATACCTTTTCTACTTTCAACACTAATAAACTGCGAATTACCAGAATCAATTTAGAAAACTATGAATATAGGTTCGATGACAACGAACTCGTACTCACCTATGAAGATGATCCAGAAATTGCAGACGATGAGTTGGGCATTAGATTTACGCGCTTGTAAATCGGGGGCATTGACAAACTGTTTCAAAATACCTATCTTGTTATATATCTGAAAAGACATGGAGACAACAACAAGTATATATAGTAGGAAAGAAATTCTAAAAAACTTCTTTAATGGTGCTTTCTTAACTGCGGAAATCATACAGCGTACCATTGCGTCTATGCTTGCTAAAGATGAACTGGATGCTGTGAAACAAACTCATTTTGACCCTACAGCTTCGGACATAAAAAAAGAACTTTTTAAAAGGTTTAGTGCGGGAAGTTTTCCAACCTCAACAGACTATCACTTTTGGATTGATAACATGATGAATCTAAGAGATGACTCCCCTCCTAATGAAAGTGCGCTAAAAACTAAAGAAGAATTGAAAGCCATATTTGCCCCAGAAAGTTTGACTACTTCGAATGATTACCACCTATTTATTAACTCCATGGTTAATTGGTATGATGATAGCGCCTTTATAGGGTGAATTACTGAATTTCTATAAAAAACAACTATTTTTAGGTGCCTCTATCTAATTTTATAAAATATCTCTTATGAAATACATACTTTTCTGTTTAACACTTTTTGTTTCACTCCATATGGCGCAATCACAAAACTACACCAAGGAAGAAATGGCATCTATTCAGGACTTTTTAGAAAAATTTCAAGGCGCTGCTGAAGTAAAAGACAGCGCTTTGTTGGAACAGCTTATTGCGCCCAGTTCGGTAACCGGAGAAGACCTGAGAGCAATTACGATACAAGAAGTGCTAAAAAACGATGAATCAAATACAGGTGATTTCTCTTTTTCATTAAAAGCCTTTGATCTTATAGTAGATTCACTCTATGCCAAGTTCACTCCTATTTCACCCGATCTGTTGAATATGTTGAAAAAGCAATCAGAGTTTGCCCTCTTGAATGAATTGACCCCCTCTCAAATACCGCTCTTCGATTATAAGGATGCTCATATTATACTTATTTGGCAGGATAAAGATATTAAACTGCTCTTTTGGGAAGGGATGAATAAATTACTGCATTAAAACGCCCCGCCATCGTCCAGCTCCCTTAACAACTCTTTAAGAAAACTTTCACAGTAATTACGTACATTAGAAATCTTAAAAAACACTAGCATGCGTAACCGTATTTTTACCCTTCTAATGGGAATGCTTCTTGTAGCTCCCACCTTCGCTCAAAAAAAAACCAAAGACTCCAAAGATGACACCAAATGGGATGTTGCAAACCCTGGGGCCGATTTTGGATACACTGCTCACACCTTTACAACAGAAGAGGGTACTTGGATGAACCTTGATGTAAGTCCAGATGGTAAGACCATTGTCTTTGATATGCTAGGTGATATTTATACAATTCCTATTTCTGGAGGAAAGGCCACTGCACTGCGTACTGGAATTCCTTTTGAATTACAACCCCGATTTAGTCCGGATGGAACCAAGATTTCATTTACCAGTGACGCCGGAGGGGGTGATAACATCTGGGTGATGGATGCCAATGGCGCTAACGCAAAACAGGTAACCAAGGAAAGTTTCAGACTGTTAAACAATGCAGCTTGGACACCCGATGGTAATTTCTTAGTTGCCCGTAAGCACTTTAGCTCACAGCGTAGTTTGGGAGCTGGTGAAATGTGGCAATATCATGTTACTGGCGGTAGCGGATTCCAATTAACCAAACGTAAAAACGATCAGCAGGATGTAAATGAACCTTTTATTTCTCCCGATGGCAAACATATGTATTATAGCGAAGATGTATACCCTGGAGGGTTTTTTCAGTATAATAAAAATCCGAATCAGCAGATTTACGTGATCAAACGTTATGATTTTGAAAATGGGAAGACGCAAACCATAACTGGAGGTCCAGGTGGTGCCGCGCGCCCAACGATCTCACCGGATGGCAAGAAACTAGCATTTATTAAACGAGTACGTACCAAAACAGTATTGTTTATTCATGATCTGGAAACAGGCGAAGAATGGCCTTTGTATGATGGTCTTAATAAAGATCAGCAAGAAGCCTGGGCAATCTTCGGGATCTATCCCAACTTTAGCTGGATGCCAAACAATGCTGACATTGTCTTTTGGAGCGGAGGAAAAATACACAAAGTTAATGTGCAAACACTCCAAGTAAACAATATTCCCTTCTCGGTAGACGTTTCCATAGACTTAGCAGATACAGTTCATTTCTCCAATTCAATTGAAACTGATATCTTTACACCGAAAGTTATAAGACAAGCGGTTACATCTCCTAATGGAAGAACACTTGTTTTTAATGCGCTTGGATATCTTTGGAAAAAGACATTGCCAAATGGCAAACCAACGAGATTAACAAACGGCACCGATTTTGAGTTCGAACCTTCCATCTCCCCAAACGGAAACGATGTAGTTTTCGTTAGCTGGAACGATCTTGAGAAAGGTGCCCTTTTTAAAGTGCCTATCAATGGTGGCACACCTCAAAAGCTTACTTCAGAAAAAGGAATATATCGTACTCCTTCCTATGCTCCTAGCGGACAACAAATTGTTTTCAGAAAAGAAAATGGAAATACAGATCAAGGGTTTACACATACTAAAAACCCGGGTATTTATACAATGAATACTAATGGCGGAGCATCAAAAAAAATAATCAATAAAGGAGAGTATCCAACCTTCACGAGCGATGGAAAACGAATTTTCCTACAAACTGGAGGCACTTACTTTGGAAATCTCACCAAGAAATTAATCAGTGTTAATTTAGATGGAGCAGACGAAAGAGAGCACATTTCTTCCAAATACGCCAATCGTCTTGTTCCAAGTCCTGATAACAAATGGATTGCCTTTACGAACCTTCATAAGGTCTTCGTGGCTCCTTTGGTTATGAATGGAAGTTCTATAAACCTAGATAATAAGAGTGGTTCGGTTCCAGTCTCACAAGTGGCAAAAGATGCAGGAATTAATATTCATTGGTCTCCAGATAGCAAAAAAGTGATGTGGACCTTGGGCGATGAGTACTTTAGTAACGAATTAAAAAACCGCTTCACTTTCTTACCAGATTCTCCTGAAGAAACACCTGAAATGACCACTACAGGTATAAAAGTTGGGTTGACAGCTCCCGTTGATAAACCATCGGGTCGTATTGCATTTACAAATGCCCGTATCATTACCATGGATGGTGATAAAGTGATCGAAAGCGGTACCATTGTTATTAATCAAGACAAAATTGAAGCGATAGGTGCTTCTGTCAATATTCCATCAGATGCCAAGGTATATGACGTACAAGGCAAAACCATTATGCCCGGCTTAGTAGACTCGCATGCTCATATTGGGGCCTTCCGTTATGGATTGACAGCGCAACAAAATTGGCAATTTATGGCCAATCTGGCATTTGGAGTAACCACCGCGCACGATCCTTCAGCCAACACCGAAACGGTATTTACCCTTTCAGAATTACAAAAAAGCGGGGCACTCGTGGGACCGCGCCTCTACTCCACCGGATTTATTTTATATGGAGCCGATGGTGACTTTAAAGCTCTTATTAATAGCTTGGACGATGCCCGTAGTAGCATTCGCCGAACCAAAGCATTTGGTGCTCAGAGTGTAAAAAGTTACAATCAGCCACGCCGCGAACAACGACAACAAGTATTACAAGCTGCCAGAGAATTGGGAATCAACGTAGTCCCTGAAGGCGGCTCCACTTTTTTCCATAATATTAGCATGGTGATTGATGGACATACAGGTGTAGAACACAACATTCCTGTGGCTCCTGTGTATAAGGATATTTTGGAAATCTGGGGTAAAAGCGGCACGGGCTATACGCCCACACTTATAGTAAACTATGCCGGATTAAACGGTGAATATTATTACTACCAACGTGACAACGTATGGGAGAACGAAAGGCTATTAACGTTTACACCACGTAGAATTATAGATGGACGTTCTCGTCACAGAACGATGGTTCCTCAGGAAGAATACGAAAATGGGCATATTAAAGTGTCTTCAACAGCTAAGGATTTAACCGATGCAGGTGTGAAGGTTAATATGGGCGCCCATGGCCAATTACAAGGCTTAGGAGCACATTGGGAAACTTGGATGCTCAAACAAGGAGGAATGACCAATATGGAAGCTTTGCAGGCTGCAACTATTAATGGCGCCAATTATATTGGAGCCGGTAATGATATTGGCTCGTTGGAAGTGGGTAAGTTGGCAGACCTAATTGTATTAACCTCGAATCCTCTAGTGGATATTGAAAATACACAGACCGTAGAAATGGTTATGGTAAACGGGCGTTTGTACGATGCGACTACCATGAATGAAATTGGAAACCGAAATAAAGAACGGAGACCTTTCTTCTGGGAATTGAATAATTACAACCAAGCATTTCCATGGCACGAAGAGACTCAAAGTTTTATGTATGGCGGGTGTGGATGTCATGCTACTAAGCATTAAAATAGCCTATGCCTATAAGAGCCTATTGGCAGTTTTATAAGGACTTAGCTCCGTTCATTTTTGCATTTTCTATAATAAGTGTGGCGCTCACTGGTGTTATTTGGGGCTTTGCACTCCATGCCACCTTAGGTATAATCTTTGGCCTCATTGGTTTTTCAACTTTTAAAAAAGAGGAATACTATTTCTATTATAATATGGGGCTTACTCGAAAGAAATTGACAGCCACTGCTTTTGTGATCAACATCGTAATAGGCGTTCCGTTTTTTACGATACTTTTACTTTTTTTTCTTCTCGTTTTTGGCGGTACTTCAATTACATAGCGCCCACAAATCCTTTCGCAAAAAGGAAGTACTAACCAATGTCTCTTTTACCTTGGAAACAGGTGATATTATGGGCATTTTTGGAAGAAATGGCTCGGGTAAATCCACACTCATGAAAATGATGTTTGGAACCTTGAAGGCAGACCACCTAATCATGTCTTTGGACGGTAACACCATAGCGTCTTCAAATGTTATTGCAGAAAAGAATATTGGCTATATTCCACAGCATCCTTTTTTACCAAAATATAGTAAGGTACGCGATCTTATTCCAATGTATTTTTCTTCGGAAAAGCAACAAGACGCCTTATTCTATGATCCTTTTATTGCAAAAATTGCGGCTAAAAAAGTAAATTCCCTTTCCTTGGGAGAATCCAAATACCTGGAGGTATTATTAATAGGAAATCAAGACCATCCGTTCCTGATTATGGATGAACCATTTTCTATGGTAGACCCCCTTCAGAAAGAAGCTATTAAAGAGTTTCTAAAAACCATCTCTACTTCAAAAGGAATCATTATTACGGACCATTATTACAATGATGTTTTGGACATCACTTCCAAAAATATTGTCATAAAAGATGGAGAAAGCTTTGCAGTGAAGCACACTGAAGACCTGAAGAAAATGGAGTATCTTTCACGTAGTTGAAGGTTGAAAATAACAAAACAACGATTAAAATAAAACGATTAAAATAAATGTATCTAGCCCAATTTAACATAGCTGAAGCCCTTGCGGATGACAACAGTCCAGTGATGGCGGATTTTTTCAGCAATATAGATCGTATTAATGCCATTGCAGATAACGCCCCAGGTTTTATTTGGAGACTCACCGATGATGCGGGTGAAGCATCCTCTTCCATACGACCCTTTGATTCTGAGTTTGTTTTGGTAAATATGTCCCTTTGGAAGAATCGGGAATCTTTGTTCAATTTTGTATACCACTCAGATCACCTTGAAATCTATAAACGTAAGAAAGAATGGTTTCATAAAGTGCCCAAAATGCACATGGTGCTTTGGTATGTGGCCGAAGATCACATTCCAAGTTTAGAAGAAGCTATGGAACGATTGGAGCATTTACGCACACATGGGGAGGCGCCGTATGCCTTTAGTTTTAAGAGCTCATTTACACCCTGAGATAGGATTTTATTTATAAACATGATGTGACTTTTTTTAAAAGTCTGTGTCTAACCAATAAAAAGGAGGATGGCGAAGTAGGTTGAATAATCAAAATTCGTATCTTTAGACTATTAACACTAAAAATTATCACAATGATTAAAGCAAAGTACCAGAGTGTTCTGGATTTAGGCGAGAAGTTAAACATTCAAAATGGTAACGTGCAAGAAGAAGCTGGACAATTGAAAGTTTGGGGAACGGCTGGAACACCCTATGAAAAAAACCTTATTTGGGACGAGATAAAGCGTGTTGGAGGAGATGAGCCTTCAGATATCATGGCAGATATTCAAGTGGCAGACGAGACCGTATACCACCGTCATACTGTAGCAAGTGGTGAGTCTTTAAGTAAAATTGCAAAACACTACTACAAAGACCCAATGAAGTACAACGCGATTTTTGACGCGAATAGAAATATCCTTAATAACCCGGATATGATTCATCCTGGTCAGGAATTAATAATTCCGAACCCGTAAATAGGAACGAATTATACGATAAATGCAACGCGGCTTTTGATTACCTCAAAAGCCGCGTTTTTTTGTTTGCATATTTCCGCCCGAAGTGGAATCTACAATCCGCTTATATAACTTCCGTAGACATCCTTAAAATGCAACCCATCTCCCAGGTTAAACTTGCTTAGTTTCTTATATTCGACCAAGGCCCATAGGACAAATTCTTTCAAGAAATAGGTGTCCTGTTTAGCAACGTCAGGTTGATGTTTTCGCACGAGATCATCCAGAGGTACAATCCTGTTTAATTCTGCTTCATATTCATCTTGCGTAAGTGCATCTAACAATTCAAAGCCATTTTCTTCAAAAAACCAACCCACAATCTCCTCATAAGGATCTAAATCTCCTTCTTTTTGAAGTTTTTCTATCTTCGGAAAGTACGCTTCAAATTGTGATTTCACGGCATTGGCGATAAGCTGTTGCGCCACTTGTGCTACTCCTTCTTGCTCTCCTTCATACACCAACTCCACTTTCCCTGTAATGGCCGGAACTATACCCATAAAATCACCTAAACGCACCGAGGTGTTTGTCTCTCCGTTCTCCAGAGCTCTGCGCTCTGCCGTGCTTAATAAATTCTGAAAGGAAGTAATGCTCATACGTGCGCTAACTCCACTTTTTGAATCAATAAACTCACTTTCGCGTGCCTCAAAACTAATTTGCTCAATGATATCTTTTGCCAGTTCGGGTACATATACAGTTTCCTTTTCTTGAAGCGCTTCGCTGGTTTCCTGTTCTGTAATAGTACGCGCAATTTCAAGGTTTTCAGGATAATGGGTAAGTATTTGAGAACCTATACGATCTTTTAATGGAGTTACAATACTTCCTCTATTGGTATAGTCTTCAGGGTTTGCGGTAAATATAAACTGAATATCTAAAGGCAATCTTAATTTAAAGCCTCTAATCTGCACATCGCCTTCCTGAAGTATATTGAACAAAGCAACCTGAATGCGCGCCTGAAGATCGGGCAGTTCATTGATCACAAAAATACTTCTATTAGCCCTAGGTATCATTCCAAAATGGATCACGCGATCATCAGCATAGGTCAATTTCAAATTGGCAGCTTTTATTGGGTCTACGTCACCAATAAGATCGGCTACAGTCACATCTGGTGTGGCCAGTTTCTCAGAGAATCGATCTTCACGATGTAACCAAGTTATAGGTGTATCATCGCCCCTATCTGCCATCAATTCTCGTGCAAATCTTGAAATAGGTTGAAACGGATCATCATTGATCTCACTTCCTGCCACCACGGGAATGTACTCGTCCAACAAAGCGACCATTTGCCGAGCCAACCGTGTTTTAGCCTGCCCTCTTAGTCCGAGTAGGTTTATATTATGTCTTGAAAGAATAGCTCTCTCTAATTCGGGAATCACGGTATATTCATACCCATGAATTCCTGGAAAGGTTTCTTCCTTATTTTTTATTTTTTCAATCAAATTTGATCGTAATTCATCTTTGATGGAACGGTAGGCAAATCCGGCTTTTTTAAGTGCGCCAAAGGTTTTAATATCTGTAATCATTTGTTATATCGTCTAGATTCTTTGTATCTCTATATTTTCTTTTTCCTATTTGTTTCGTAATCGGTGAAAATCATTTCTCCCAAGCCTTTTAAGCCTGTATAAAAGGCTTTTCCCTGATTGGCTTCGGTAAAACGATCTACAAATTGCATGAGATATGGATCCTGAGCAATCATGAAAGTAGTAATTGGAATGTGCAGTTTTCTAGCCTGCGATGCCATTCCGTAGCATTTATTAACAATATAGGGATCCAATCCATTACTATTTTTATAATAGCGACCATCACGAAGTTGCATACAACTTGGTTTGCCATCGGTGATCATAAATATTTGCTTATTGGTATTGCGTTTACGGCGTAACATATCCATCGCCAATTGTAAACCTGCCACCGTATTTGTATGATACGGACCTACATTTAGATAGGGCAAGTCTTTAATTTGAATAGGCCATGCATCATTTCCAAAGACTAAAATATCTAAGGTATCTTTAGGATAACGTGTGGTAATCCATTCGGACAAGGCCATAGCCACCTTCTTTGCCGGCGTAATTCGGTCTTCACCATACAAGATCATACTATGGCTTATGTCTATCATAAGCACGGTGCTCATTTGCGCCTTGTACATGGTTTCTTCAACCACTAGATCATTTTCTGAAAGGGTAAATTCATCCAATCCGTGGTTGATCTGGGCATTTTTCAAACTTTCTGTCATAGAGATGCGTTCTAATGCATCACCAAATTGATAGTTTCTAAACTCACCTGCCTGTTCATCTCCTGTACCCGTATATTTAGTTTTATGGTTTCCGACACCGCTTCGTTTAAGTTTTCCGAAAATTTGATCCAAGGCTCTCTTTCGTAGAGCTCGTTCTGTTTTTTCAGTAATACGTATCCCTCCGCTACCATCCGGTTTAATCTCTTCGCGTATATACCCTTTCTCTTTAAGGTCTTCTATAAAGTCGTCTATGGTATAATCGTCCGTGGTTAGTTGATATTCCTCATCCAATTGCCGCAACCAATCAATGGCTTCATCAAAATCACCAGACGTATGCGTAATAAGCTCCTGAAAAATTTCAAAGAGTTTATCAAATGGAGATTGTTCTTTGGGCGTATGCTTTGTGAAAATAAATCCTGTAGGCCGTATTTTCTTATTCATTCCTTAAAAATACTACATTTCGTATTAAATATAGCTGTCTTAACACCTCTTTAAGAGATGCCATCTAACATTTTACTACCTTTAAGAAATTATAAAATCGCATAGTTTTTTAATCTCAATTTCCAATCAAAAAAAGATGAAAAAATTACTCTTCCTTGCGTTGCTATGTGCAGCAACCACACTTACTGCTCAAAATTTTTCAATGGATGTTCTAAAAGACATGAAACCTCGGAATATAGGTCCGGGCGGAATGTCTGGTCGTGTTACGGCAATTGATGTTGTCCTAAACAATACAGATGTTATGTATGTAGGTACAGCCTCTGGTGGTTTATGGAAATCTACCAGCGGAGGTATTAAATGGAAACCTGTCTTTGACAACGAAGACACTGGATCCATTGGAGCGGTTGCCGTGCAGCAGTCAAACCCATCCGTTATTTGGGTAGGAACTGGAGAAGGTAACCCTCGTAATAGTTTAAATGGTGGTTATGGAATCTACAAATCACTTGATGGTGGTAAAACATGGAACTCCATGGGCCTCGAGGAAACGAGGCATATCCATAGGGTTATTATTGACCCAACCAATCCAGATGTGGTCTATGTGGGTGCCATTGGTTCTCCTTGGGGCGAACACCCAGAAAGAGGTGTTTACAAAACCACTGATGGCGGCAAAAGCTGGAAAAAAATTCTATTTGAAAACAATAAAACGGGAGTTGCCGATATGGTAATGGACCCCTCCAATCCCAACAAACTTTTTGTGGCCTTATGGGAACATAAAAGAGACCCTTGGTTTTTTAACTCTGGAGGTGAAGGTTCTGGAATATACGTTACACATGACGGTGGTGACACTTGGGAAAAAAGAACGGATAAAGACGGCTTACCAAAAGGAAATCTGGGGCGTGTAGGTTTGGCTATTGCTAAAAACAAACCAAACATTGTATACGCACTGGTTGAGGCTAAAAAGAACGCCTTGTATAAAAGTACCGATGGCGGATTCAATTTTAAAAAGATCAATGACAAGAGTGATATTGGAAACAGGCCATTTTATTATTCTGAAATTTATGTAGACCCACAAAATGAAAATCGTGTATTTAGTGTTTTCACTTATGTGAATGTCTCTGAAGATGGTGGTAAAAACTTCACTCAATTAATGCCTGCCTATGGTGTAGATAATGGAGTGCACCCAGATCACCATGCCTGGTGGATACACCCTGAAGATGGTAGTTTTATGATTGATGGAAACGATGGAGGTATGAATATCACCCATGATGGTGGTAAGACATGGCGTTTTATTGGAAACCTTCCTGTAGCACAGTTTTATCATATTGCGGTTGATAATGAATTTCCCTACAATGTGTATGGCGGTATGCAGGACAATGGAAGCTGGCGAGGACCTGCTTATGTTTGGAGAGCACAGGGAATTCGGAATTCATATTGGCAAGAAATTTCTTTTGGAGATGGTTTTGATGTAGTTCCAGATCGTGATGATAGCCGCTATGGATGGAGTATGAGTCAGCAGGGGTTTGTAAGCAGGTATGACTGGCAAACTGGAAATAATTACATTGTTAGACCAACACATTCTGATCCGGATGTCTTATTAAGATTCAATTGGAACTCGGCTATAAACATTGACCCTTTTAATAATAGTACCATTTATTTCGGAAGTCAGTTTGTGCATAAAAGCACGGACAAGGGGTTGACATGGGACGTAATATCTCCCGATCTAACTACCAATGATCCTGAAAAACAAAAGCAAAGCGAGAGCGGTGGTTTAACTATGGATGCTACAGGAGCTGAAAATCATACGACCATCTTGGTCATTGAGCCCTCTCCTCTTGAGCAGAATATGATGTGGGTTGGTACAGATGACGGTCGCGTGCACTATACACAAAACGGAGGTCAAAGCTGGACAGATGTTTCGAACAATATTAAGGGACTGCCCGCAGGAAGTTGGATTGCACAAATAAAAGCTTCCAACAAACGACAAGGAGAAGCATTATTAATTGCAAACGATTACAGACGCCACAACTATACACCTTATGTATACAGAACAACCGATTATGGCCAAACATGGCAGCGTATTGCAGATGGTAATGATGTGAAAAGTTATGCATTGAGTATAGTAGAAGATCCTATTGAAAAAAATCTTTTATTCTTAGGTACCGATGACGGCCTGTATATTTCAATGAATGCTGGAGGTGATTGGAGCAAATGGACCCATGGGTTCCCTACTGTTTCGGTGAAAGACCTTGTTATTCATCCAAGAGAACATGACCTAATTATTGGAACTTTTGGTCGTGCCGCATGGGTATTGGATGACATTCGTCCCCTTCGAGCCATAGCCAAAAATCAAACGCTTTTGGCTAATGATATTCATGTTTTTGATCCACCTACCTCCTATTTATCTGCTTCACAGCAGCCTACAGGAAGTCGTTTTGGCGGAGATGCTTTG
>Ga0316204_10003058_pt1 | contig 35094 bp, 32 predicted proteins | sample 6monrhotite_MG_2_FD_205661 | JGI IMG/M metagenome (GOLD analysis project Ga0316204, IMG submission 205661) | Microbial mat bacterial communities from mineral coupon in-situ incubated in ocean water Damariscotta River, Maine, United States -... | ecosystem: Environmental > Aquatic > Marine >... | reverse complement strand
GCTGCTTTCCCAGTGGGTATAACCACTGTGACTTATACTGCCACTGATATTGCGGGCAACATCGGCACCACCACGCAGTTGGTGACCGTGACTGACACGACCGCTCCAGTCATCACCGTACCTGCGGCCATCACTGCCAGCTCTGGTGACAATTTACCTGTCACGCTTCTAACCGGAACCGCAACAGCTACAGACTTGTTTGCCGTCACCATTACCAGTGATGCTCCGACTACTTTCCCGGTCGGTGTAACCATCGTAACTTGGACTGCAACGGATGCGAATGGCAACAGCGCCACAGCTACGCAACTTATTACTGTGAATCTTGTAGATGTCACAGCACCAATCGTGACTGCCCCAATAGCTGTCACCGTTGAAGCCACAGGCATCACCACGGCTGTAATCCTTGGAATTGCATCTGCAACAGACGTTGTAGATGGTGTATTGATCCCAACGAACGATGCTCCGATCACGTTCCCTGTAGGTGTGACCACTGTGACTTACTCAGCCACTGATGCAGCAGGAAATGTAGGAGCTTCCACGCAACTGGTTACGGTCACTGATACCACTGCTCCTGTCATCACTGCACCTGCCGCAATCACAGCCAGCTCAGGAGATAACTTGCCTGTCACTGTTCTAACCGGAACCGCTACAGCGACCGACCTGTTTGCCGTGACGATTTCCAGTGATGCGCCCGCCACCTTCCCGGTCGGCATCACCACCGTCACATGGACAGCCACCGATGCGAATGGAAATGCATCAACAGCCACGCAGCTTGTAACCATCAACCTTGTAGATATCACAGCTCCCGTGGTGACTGCACCTCTGGCTGTCACCATTGAAATCAATGGGGTCAGACTCGATTGATTTAGAGTAGGCTGGTAGTATAGTGCTCCATTTAAGTAATAAGTGGAGGTCTTTTTATGAGTCGTCAGCCTCGGTTTGTTTTGCCTGGTCAGCCCCAGCACGTGATTCAACGTGGGAATAATAGAGATGTCATCTTTGTATCGGATGATGATTATAAGTTTTATCTGGAAAAATTAGCTGCTGCATGTGAGCGGTTTGATTGCAAGCTTCATGCCTATGTTCTGATGACCAACCATGTCCATTTACTCATGACACCAGAGAGAGAAGATGGGACCAGTAAGGTGATGCAGTCGGTTGGTCGTTATTATGTTCAGTATTTTAATCATCAATATAAACGCACTGGCACATTATGGGAAGGTCGCTATAAAGCCACGCTTCTTGATTCTGAATCCTACCTGCTGACGTGTTATCGTTATATTGAACTGAATCCAGTGAGAGCGGGGATGGTGGAGTATCCATCAGATTATCCATGGTCCAGTTATGGGTGTAATGCAACTGGAGAAGCCAACCGTTTAGTTTCTGCTCATGAACTATATCTAGCTCTTGGCGCGAACCAGCAAGAGCGTTGCGAAATTTACAGAGGCTTGTTTAACAGTCATATTGAGGCTTGTAAACTTGATGAGATCAGGGATGCGACAAACAAATCCTGGGTTTTGGGCACAAGCCGATTTAAAGACAGGATTGAAGCGTTGACGGCTAGGCAGGCAAAGCCGAAAGGGAGGGGTGGTGATAGGAAATCGAAGAAATATCGTGAAAGAAGTAAAATCAATCGAGTCTGACCCTATTGATTCCGTGATTCAACGTGGGAATAATAGAGATGTCATCTTTGTATCGGATGATGATTATAAGTTTTATCAAATACCACGTATCAATCGGCTAATGGACTAAGCCAATGATAATAAACCCAATCAATTACATAGTTTGTTCAATATTACTTGCAAGCTTTTTTATTTTCATCGCGCTTCACTTAAAAAAAGAGGGGGGGTCAATATATAATATCATTACTTACTACTTGTTACGTATGCTTATAGGTGGAGCATATTTAGTTTTATTTAATAATTCGATATTGTTTTCATTGAAAATTCAAGCCAGTTCTATTAGTGATATTTTTTCACTGGGAATGGTTTTCTTTTATATTTTTCTTCCTCATCCAAAAGTTAAATCAACGGTAAAAGTGTAGAATCAATGGGGTCAGACTCACTACTGTCCCATAAAGTCATGAAAAAGTAAGGCCTGTTCCCGCAAATGATGTTACAATATTTTCACCACAGAATCAATGGGGTCAGACTCGATTGATTTAGGGTAAGCTGGTAGTATAGTGCTCCATTTAAGTTTGAAGTGGAGGCCTTTTTATGAGTCGTCAACCTCGATTTGTTTTGCCTGGTCAGCCCCAGCACGTGATTCAACGTGGGAATAATAGAGATGTCATCTTTGTATCGGATGAAGATTATAAGTTTTATCTGGAAAAATTAGCTGCTGCATGTGAGCGGTTTGATTGTAAGCTTCATGCCTATGTTCTGATGACCAACCATGTCCATTTACTCATGACACCAGAGAGAGAAGATGGGATCAGTAAGGTGATGCAATCAGTTGGTCGTTACTATGTTCAGTATTTTAATCATCAATATAAACGCACTGGCACATTATGGGAAGGTCGCTATAAAGCCACGCTTCTTGATTCTGAATCCTACCTGCTGACGTGTTCTCGTTATATTGAACTGAATCCAGTGAGAGCGGGGATGGTTGAGCATCCATCAGATTACCCATGGTCTAGTTATGGGAGCAATGCAGCAGGAGAAGCCAACCGTTTAGTTTCTGCCCATGACCTATATTTGGCTCTTGGCGCGAACCAGCAAGAGCGTTGCGAAATTTACAGGGGTTTGTTTAACAGCCATATTGAAGCTCGTGAACTTGATGAAATCAGGGATGCAACAAACAAATCCTGGGTTTTGGGCACAAGTCGATTTAAAGAGAGGATTGAAGCGATGACGGCTAGGCAGGCCAAGCCAAAAGGGAGGGGTGGTGATAGGAAATCGAAGAAGTATCGTGAAAGAAGTGAAATCAATCGAGTCTGACCCTATTGATTTGGGAGATTACCCTGATCCCTAAGGTGAGGGGAACATTACCTTTTTCCCTGTATGGTTTATAATAATGAAACCAGTGATTGGTATTATTATCATCAGAGAGTAAAGGATGATGAAAATAGACTCATACACCATGCTGAAATATGCATTTGTTTTTGGCGCAATCGTTGATGGAACGATTGCTATATCGTGGCTCTTGATTGCATCTGGATTAAGTATTCCAAATATCCTAAATGGTCATGTTGGAAACGGAGAAGATTATCAATTAGCGATGTTTATTGCGGCAATGTTTCTGCTTGGCTGGGGAGTGATTTTAGCCTGGGGATCTATCAACCCTGTTGAAAGAAGAGGGGTGCTTATAATCACCGCTGTTTTTTTGCTCATTTCAGTCGCTCTAGAGGTGATGTTTTTTAGTGATATTTTAGGAGGCGGATGGTTCATCTTTGGCGTGTCTAAAAGAATATTTTTAATCATACTGTTTTCAACTGCTTATTTTCATTCTTTTATAAAACCAAACAACCAGTAAACAGTGGGTTGGTGGGCCTGCCTCGATAAATGAATACAGGTTGTTTGGTGATTGATAAAAAATGAAAAATTTTAAAGTTATTTCGTAAAACAGTGGCTTATTCAAGTGTTTTTTAGCAAATAAAACATTAAAATTATCCGGTTTTATGGTTTATTAATCATCACCTGTCTGTTTTTGCAATAATCTAAATGTTTTTTTCCTGTTAACGCAGGGTTACGAGTTCTTCTGAACTGGTGGGATGGATCGCAACGGTGCGATCAAAATCCTGTTTGGTTGCACTCATTTTAATGGCAACTGCAAAACCCTGTAGCATCTCATCGACATGCATGCCAATCATGTGGCAACCAATGATTTTTTCTTCGCGACCCATGCAGATCAGTTTCATTATGGTTTTTGGTTTTTCTGATGAAAATGCATAATACATGGGTGTAAACCTTGTCTGGTAAATTTTTACTGCATCACCATAAGTCTCCCGGGCTTCATCTTCGGTTATGCCAATGGTGGCAATGGGTGGGTGGCTGAATACCACAGTCGGAATATCGTGATAATCCAATTTGCTTTCAGGCTGATGATCAAACAGTCGCGCAGCCAGTTTTCGCCCCGCAGCAATCGCGACAGGTGTTAACTGTGCCTGCCCGGTAATATCACCAATGGCATAAATACCCGGAACATTGCAGTTTTGAAACGCATCAGTGGGAATGCTTCCATTTGTTTCTGTTTTGATTCCTGTTGCCTCAAGATTCAACTTGTCTGTCGCGGGTTGTCGTCCAATGGCCCAGAGCAGGGTATCCACATACAGAATTGTTTCATGATTGCTGCATTGAAGCTCCAGACAGTCATCATCAAGCTGTTGAATAGAAGCTATCTCCGTATTGGGGATGATATTAATACCTTGCTCCAGCATATGTTCCGTTAAAGCTTCACGCATACTTACATCGAATGGGCGAAGCAGATGCTGTTTTCTTAATAGCATTGTCACTTCGGAGCCCAATGCATTAAACATGCAGGCAATTTCAACAGCGATATAACCACTGCCAACAATGGCGACCCTGTCCGGTCGTTCCTCAAGCTCAAAAAAGCCATCCGAACTGATGCCCAATTCTGCACCCGATATATCTGGTATCGTGGGATAACCACCTGTTGCAATGGTGATATGCTCAGCACTGTATTTTGTTCCATCAACTTCAATCGTTTTATGATCGACAAAACGGGCAAAACCATGGATAACATCCACATCACTGCTATCGAGAAGTCGAGCATAGACACTGTTCAGGTTTTTTACGTAGGCATCACGAGCCTGTTTGAGCTTTCCCCAGTCGAACGTCCATTCATTGATCCCAATGCCATATCCCTGTGCTTGTTCCATAGTGTGAATGATATCCGAAGCTGTCCACATGATTTTTTTGGGGACACAGCCAACATTGACGCAGGTGCCACCAAGGCGAGCAGATTCAATCAGTAAGACACGTGCACCATACTCTGCAGCTCTTCGTGCTGTGGCAACGCCGCCACTCCCGCCGCCGATAACAATATAGTCGTAATCTGACATGATATGCTCTCCTGTTAAATCAAGGGTATGAAATTTTCTATTGGTCTATACAAAAGTATGTTTTTGCAATAATCAATGGGTACTTATCCATGAGGAACAGGTTAGACGAAGTTAAACGGTTTAAAATTAAAAGATGAATGCGCTGACTCTGGAGGGAAGCAGTGATGAGGCGGATTTTTAAGCGTGAAATCATGTTTTAAGAAGAAGGTTAAATAGCAAACCTAAATCACTATCGTATTCTGAAGTAGATATGGCATATTATGCATCGTTGTTATCAGACTGAGTTTTTGTTTGAAGCGAAAGAGAGTGATCGATGTGTATGTGATTTGATTGTATCTGATATGCCTTGAGATAGGGTGAAAATACATTAAGCTCCACAAAAAAACTCGATGCGAAACTTGATGATATAGACGAAAAGTGTGATGTGGATTCCTGATTTGCGGGGAATGTTGTTCAAGAATAAAGGCTACTCAGGGGAGTCATGAAAACAGAGATTTTTGAAAAAAACTGGTTTTGGGTTGGTCTTGTTGCAGTGCTACTGCTGACGATGCAATTGACTCATCTTTCTCCGATCCCTCAAATTAACCATGCGATCTATGATACAAGTCTTAATCTTATTCATAAAAGCCCTGGCAGTGCCGATAAAATTGTTATTGTAAGTCTTCATAAGGCCGAGCTGGTTACAGACGGTGCACAATTAGATACCAAAGAAGCGCTTATAAAATTACTTGCGAGCCTTCGTAAGGCTCGAACTAAAAGCATTGGCGTATTGATACCCCTTGCTGATGAACAACATCGCCCCGGCTTGAATCATTTCGATTCGATCAGTGCATATGTGAAAGAAGCTAAGCTTTCCAAAGCTACCCGACGTCGGTTGAATAAATTGCTTGTAACTGCTCGTAATGACATCGATACAGATAGCCAGTTAACTCAGCAAATATCCCGTTCACGTAATGTCTTTTTCCCTTTTCATATTTCTGAGACATTTGAAAATGCGCCAGGTTTTATTCATTACTATTTATTGAATACACCGGAAAACAGTGTTGATTATAGCAATCCGGCTTCTTTTTTGATGTTACCAAAAAATGAGCAGACAGTGATTTACGACAATGCATGGCCCATTGAAAACTTTGCGACTGCCGCCCGTGGTTTAGGTTATCTATCACAATTGATTGATATGGATGGTCGTGTTCGTTCAGTCCAGCTTGCTCAACCTTATAAGGATGACTGGATTGCAAGTCTGCCGTTGGTGCTTGCCGCAAATTCTCTTAATACACGTGTGAAAGATATCGATTTTAAACCCGGGGCTTATATCAGTATTGATAATCGGACGATCCCGATAGACAGTGCAAACCGGATGTACCCCAGTTTTTATTCAGCCCTGAATGAAGCCCAAGCAGTGTTTCCTCATTATTCTTATACGCAGGTCGTGTCTGGAGAAATTCCTGCGCGTGATTTAAGAAATAAAATCATTTTGGTTGATGCACCTGATTTTCATCGTATTGATAACATTATTACGCCGATCGGAGAGATGTCAGGCGTGGCAGAGCTGACAGCACATGCTGTTACCAGCATTCTTAATCAGGATGTGTATAAACGTCCTGCAACATTCGTATGGCTTGAATTTGGCCTGTTCATTTTAGTTGGCCTCTATCTGATCTTGTTATTGCCGCGTTTCAGGCTGACAACAGGTTCTTTGATCAGTCTGTTTATTTTGTTTGTCTTGCTGGCTATCGAGGAATATTTACTGCTGAGTAAACAAGCATGGTTACATGCCGGTGCAAGCATCATTTTTCTTATTATCGGATACGTTGTGGTCGCAGCTCAACGCCTGTTTAACGCACAACATGCCATACATGCAGAAGATGTACATTATACCAATCGGCAACTTGGTTTGATGTTGCAGGAGCAAGGTAAGCTTGAGCTGGCATTTGAACGTCTGCAAAAGCTGATACCTACGACTGAAAATCTTGACCTGATTTATAATCTGGCGCTCGATTTTGAGCGTAAACGTAAATTTAATAATGCGGCTTCGGCTTATCGCTATATTCTTCAACATCAAGGTCATTTCCGCGATGTAAAAGAGCGGGCAGATCGAGCTGAACATATGCAACATTCAGTCACGATGGGTACAGGTCAGTTCAGTGCCATTGGTTCGTTGCTTGTTGAAGGCAACGAAAAACCGATGCTTGGGCGTTATGTGATAGAAAGAGAGCTTGGCAGAGGTGCGATGGGTGCCGTTTATCTTGGTCGTGATCCAAAGATTGACCGGGTTGTGGCTGTGAAAACCCTGGCACTTGCACAGGAATTTGAAAGTGACGAGATCGAAGAAGTCGAAAGCCGCTTTTTTCATGAGGCAAGTGCGGCAGGTCGATTGAATCATCCAAATATTGTTACCATCTATGATGCAGCAGAAGATCACGATCTTGCTTACATTGCGATGGAGTATATTGAAGGTAAACCACTGAGTGATTTTGTTCGGAAAAGCGCCTTGTTACCCATCCCAACTGTGCTAAATATTATCGCCAAAACGGCGGATGCACTGGAATATGCGGGTAAGCAGGGTATTATTCATCGTGATATCAAACCTGCCAATATCATGTATAATGAAGTTGGAAGTATTACAAAAATCACAGATTTTGGCATTGCACGTATTGCTTCAACCGGGCGCACAAAAACAGGCATGATTCTCGGTACACCAAGCTATATGTCACCCGAGCAAATGAATGGCGAACATGTTGATTCCCGCTCTGATATTTTTTCATTGGGTGTGACAATGTTTGTTCTGTTGACCGGCCAAAAGCCGTTTTCCGGTGATTCGCTGGCCTCAATTTCTTATAAAATCGTCAATGAAAAACATCCGGATATCACAGGTATACGCAAGGATTTACCCGATGCCGTTAAAACTATTATTGATAAGGCACTCCAGAAAAAACCGGATAAACGTTATCAAAGTGGCAGTATCATGCGTCGGGCAATTCTTCGTTGTCTGAAAGCAATGGAGACCCAAAAATAACATCTGTTGTTAGCTTTGGCTTAGCGGACATAGTTGTTATCGTTGATGCCTCTGTCTTGGGAAAGGGGTGTTAGCATGAGCAAAGTGGGCAACAGAAACGTACCAAAGACCTTGTATCTGACCTCAGTTTTCGTTAACAACTATTGCATCATATTTTAATCGTGGTGTGGCAACGATGAGTACTGCTGAGCGGAAATTGGAAGGGAGGATGCCTGAAGATGATGAGCTTAAAGAAAAACTTGATGCAACTCAGAGAAATATCAAGTTATAAAAGCCTGACCCTGTTTCCTGAAAGCCTGACCCTGTTTCCTGTTTCTGTTTTTATATGTCTAACGACTGAGCTAGGAGCGACGCGGCATGCGTCAATTTGACCGACTGCTTATGTGATAAACTATGCCCCCTTGTAAATAAATAGCCATGCTATTAACGAAACCAACATGACCATACTAATAATCCATATAGCCAAATATGGTTGACACTTTTCCCTATGCGACCAAGCCAATAATGGAAGGGCTGGAAGATAAAGCCAAAATGTAACAAGACCGTGGACGCGATTTACGGAATAGAGCCTAGCCCATAAAACGACTGTACTTATCAGAGCATATACAAGAACTCCAATTATGATGGCTAGTTCAGTCAATTTACCTTCACTCTTGGCACGTAACAGTGTTAATACGAGAAATTAATTCCATGTTTTTTTCTATGTATGCGGACATAACTTCTCCGTATCCCGTATTAAGATAAAAACACGAAATTGGAGGTACGGTGTCCCGATTCGAGTCGCCGGTCAACAATAAGTCGAAATATCGACCCAAGGCTGTGAAGTTGATGGATCACAATTGGGGCCAAGTCTTGTTTGGAGCATCGCTGTTAGGCATTCGGGTAAATATACTTGTTTCAAAAATCGATAAATTTTGAAAGAAACATTGTGCTGAAATGACACTTTTAGCTTCTTTCTTCATCATGATATTAACAAAAAACCTTGTTTTTATATTTTTTTGGTTAACTTTCAGTGATTTGTGAAATTATCTTTTCTATTAAGCGATGATAGAAGTTCTGATTTCTGCTGATTTTTCTTTGTTGTAAAGTTTTTCGATCAAACGCAGTGCAAATTCGATGGCTGTGCCAGCACCACGACTGGTAATGAGGGAATCATCCTCAACGACTGCATCATCCAAATAAATGGCTGTTGGAGCGAGTTTTTGTACTTCCTCTTTCATGGCCGGGTAAGAAGTGATGTGTTTGTTATCCGCAACACCAAACGCGGCCAGAGCCGTTGATGCGGCACAGATGCCTGCAATGATTTTCCCCTGTTTTTTTAATCTCAGTACCGTTGCTTTTACATCAGAACTATCACGCAGCAGATAGGCATTGGGAAGACCACCGGGAAGCACGATCATGTCCCACTCTTCATGACTCACATGGGCAAATTTTGCGTCTGGCATGATTGTAATGTTGGATCGACCTGTAACTGCATTGCCATCAAGACTTGCCATGATGACTTCGACGCCTGCACGCCTTAAAATATCAACGACAGCAACACATTCGATCTCTTCAACACCCTGGGTAAAGGGAATTAGCACTCTTTTCATGGATACACTCCTGCTCATATTTAAGGGTTTTATCGTTTGAAGCTAAAGTAGGCCGTTGCAATCGCGATAAATAATGACGTAAGCATAGTTTAATAGCTGCTTTCTTTTTATACCATCATTACAAGATGTAATGTTTTATTTCAGACGGATCTGGGTGCATATATGTACTTAGGAGGTTCGTATGGAAATTCAGACAAAGATTCAGCCCCCCACAGTGGTTCCAGCTTTAAAACAATACAATCAGGATACAGCAGAAGTCAGACGAAATGATTCTGTCGGTTCAGGTGTTGTGGTGGATATTCAATCCAGACAGGAGCCTTTGGGCGTGGCTTTATCAGGATCGCTTCAAGCACTGGTTGAAAATACTGCCTTGCCTGCACCTGTTGCTGCTGCAAACCAGAGCCAGCCGACCGGGCCTGAAGGGGTGGCAACGAGATTATCAAGTGTTGCTGCCAGCATTGTTTCAAGCGAAGTTACAGCCAGTCAAAGTGCGGACTCTTTGCCGGAGCTGTTTGATTCAATCAGGCAAAGCATTGATCAGGGTTTTGATGAGGCTGCTCGTGTGGCCGCAGATGTTGAAAATGTCCCACTTCAGCAGGCGAGAGATTTAACACACCAGCAACTTGATACGCTGGAGAATATCGTGGGTCTTCGTGGTGATCAGGCTTGATAGGTAATGCTACTTGAACAGCTTTACCAGAGTTTAAATTGAATGCTGAGTCTTAGTTAGTCACATAACTCTGATTGTGACCATGTGGCAGGCAGTGTGCCATGTACAGCGATATGGAAAGCCTCTTGCATACGTTGCAAGACGACCTTTTCCCGTTCGGTCATGATGTTTTTGTGATGCAGATTGCCAAACTGGTCATGAAGATCAGCCAGATCGGTGCCTGTTTTTGGATAAAGCATGTCACTGGCATCAGGGTATTGAAGTGATGAGAGTTTACCATTCTGTTGAAATACGATTTTCTTTTGTCGGCTGGCGTAAAGCTCGGGTTCACCTTCTGCACCCATGAAAAGCAGTGATCCGGGCTGGTTCAACAGATTGTTCGCCTGGCCCATCAGTGATCCGTACGGGGTGTGGAAAAAACCGTTTAACTGACCTGAACATTGTAGTGGATTGAGTAGCCTTACGACGGTGTTTGCAAAGCTTCGGACTCCCAAACGTGATCTTAATGCGAGGATGTTAAACAGGGCAGGGCAGAGTGTTTCCAGGTCAAGGTAAACGATTCCTTCAGTGTTTAAGATCGATGCACCCTGTTCAATATCATCTGCACGTTTCACACCATAATGTTGCAACAGATCCCATGCGGAAATGCGACCTTCGATGTGATGAGTGCCATGAATGACGATGGGTATGCCATGATCACGGGCTTTTAATGCAGCAGCAAGATAAGCAGGGGAGGCACGTCGTTTCCCTGCATAACAGGGGAGATCAACTGCACTTTCCGGAATGATTGGTTTACCAAAATGAGTGACATGATTTTGTGCTGCTTCAACAAAACCTGCGATTTCTTCCGGTGTTTCGCCTTTCATGCGCTGGGCAATCAGAAATGCGCCAAGCTGTAGAGGGTCAGCCTCTTTTTCCAACAGTTGTGTGAAGAGTTCTCTGGCCTCAGTTTGTGAAAGATTTTCAGAGCCATGTTTGCCACGTGCAACACGACGGATCAGATTTGCTGTGTTTTCCATTTACCGATTTGTATCACAAAGTGCCATGATTAGGCCAGCTGGATGAGTTTTTTTGCACAATTTTCTGCACAAGGATAGAAGCGGGCGTAACCGATGCTTACGCCCGCTTATTTGCAGTGTGAAACAGGGATCGTTTAAGCACCCATATCATCTTCAGGGTTTGCACTCACCTGATGAATGGCTAAATCCGCACCTTTGTATTCATCCTCTTCGGACAGACGGATACCCATCATGGCTTTGACAACAGCGTAAACCAGAAAACCACCGGCAACAGCAATGCCTACGCCAACAAGGGTACCAATTAGTTGAGACATAAAGGTCACGCCGCCTGCGCCACCCAGGCCCGTAGAACCAAAGATACCAGCAGCAATACCGCCCCAGGCGCCACATAAACCATGCAGAGGAATCACACCCAATACGTCATCGAGTTTTAATTTGCTTTGAATGAATTGAAAGCCGTAAACAAAACCTGCACCGGCAAGGATTCCGATACTTAGAGCGCCAACCGGGTGAACGATGTCAGAACCTGCACAGATGGCAACAAGGCCTGCAAGCGCACCGTTATGTACAAAGCCGGGATCATTTTTACCTGTAACGAGGGCTGCAAGAAGACCGCCAACCATGGCAAGCAGGGAGTTGATGGCAACAAGGCCAGAAGCACCTTCAGCATTGCCTGCACTCATAACATTAAATCCGAACCAGCCGACACACAGAATCCATGATCCAAGTGCTAAAAATGGAATGCTGGAAGGAAGGATCGCATTCATACGGCCATCATGTGTGTAACGCCCTTTTCTGGCACCCAGTAGAAACACCGCACCCAATGCCATGAAACCACCCATGGCATGCACCACGACTGAGCCGGCAAAGTCATGGAAGTTTGCGCCAAAGTTGGAGAGCAACCAGTCCTGAAAGCCGTAATTTCCTGCCCAGATCAGACCTTCGTAAAATGGATAGATCAATGCGACAATCATGACAGTTGCCAATGCATTGGGCCAAAAACGGATGCGTTCAGTCACACCACCGGAAATAATCGCCGGAATGGCAGCTGCAAAGGTGAGAAGGAAAAAGAAATGCACCATCTCATAGCCGTTGGTGGCACCACCAATATTGTTAAGCTCTGAAACGGGTGCAAAAAAATTAATACCATAAGCCACGGAAAAACCGATAAAGAAATAAGCCACGGTTGAAAAACCAAAATCAGTAATGACACGAACGAGTGCATTCACCTGATTCTTTTTTCGAACTGTGCCTACTTCAAGGAAGGCAAAACCTGCATGCATTGCCAGAACCATGGCGGCTCCCATGGTTAAAAAGAAAACATCAAAACCTGCGGTGTTCATTAAAAAACTCCTTTAATATTAATTGTTTTACGCGCTCTGTTAAGACAGCGCTTCTTCATTTTCTTCGCCTGTACGAATACGAATCACGCGCTCAACAGCAGAGATGAAAATCTTTCCATCACCGATTTTTCCGGTGTTGGCTGCTGTGCGAATAGCCTCAACAGCTGCATCCACGCGTGCTGCAGGGATGATGATGGAAATCTCAGTTTTAGGAATGAAATCTACGTTGTATTCGGCGCCACGATAAAGTTCGGTATGGCCTTTTTGGCGGCCATGGCCACGAACTTCGGCGACTGTCATGCCAGTGATGTCAATATTCAGCAGTGCATCTTTTACATCATCAAGTTTGAATGGTTTGATGATTGCGGTGACTTTTTTCATAATTGTTACTCCCTCATCTTGACTAAAGAGAGGTAAACTGAAGCTTTGTTAGCGTTTCATCAATGGAAATTCTATTTTTTCAAGCTTTCAATCGCCAAAAGCTGATCTGCAAGCATTCGGGAATGCAGTGTTTGTTGAAGAATTTGAATTCGTTTTTCAACACGTATAGCAGCATTATTATACTCACTCAGTAGCGCCGTAACATGTTTGAATGGCAGCTTCATGCGGTGGAATAGTGAACGAAAGGAACGGTTCTCTTCTGATGCGAGTTCTGTTGTGATGCTATTAAAAAGTAATTCGATGTTTTTTAGTTGTTTATGTGTGTGATCATAGTTATCAATTATTTCACAGGCTTTGAGAAGACTTTCGCCATAGCTTGTGGCTAATTTTTCATACTCCGATGTTGATATTGAAGTTTTACGGGTGATTTCTGAAAACTCAAGTTGCTTTTGTTTTAATTCGCTAAACATCTGATCTGTGAATACATTGTCGTGTATGCTGATGGCTTTGCCCATCAGTGCCATCAGATTACGCAGTGAATAAAGAGCATGTTTGATATCATGACGTGCATGGTTTAAACAATTTTCAGCCGGAGTGATAATAAATTTTCCAGAATAGTTATTATCAGGATAGGTGGTTCCACACAGATAATAGTCGCCGCCGTAAATGACTTGGCCAAATACCTCGCTGCCAAGCTGTTTTTTAATCTCAGGAAGTTGCATCGGTTCGTTGGCGACTGTGACTGAATATGCAATGTCAGGTTTGAGAAGATCATCTTCTTCCCAAGGTTTGGAGGTGAAAAACTGATGTTGTTTTTCTTTTCCTTCTTTCGGACATTCCCAAATACCCAGAAAATAATAATGTTCAGAGGCGAGTGAATCATCCTGAAGTGATATAATAATGGTGTAAGTGCGATTGTCCCAATAGGTATCAAAGGCAAGAATATCCTCTTTCCAATGAATGTCGGCATTTTGCATGCCCAATAGGCTCAACATAGTAATGCAGTTTCCAACAAACGCTTCTTTGCTGTATTGCTCTTTATTATAGGCCCAAACCTGCCCACTCAGAGGTAGCTTGTTAGGTTCAAGAATTCTGTCTTTTAAAGATAAGGAGTGTAGTAATAATGATTTGGACACGAATTCTCCTGTTTAACAGCAGTCTTAAATGAAGAGAGGCAGGTAAAAACCTGCCTCTCCCTGTTTCCTCATTGATAATTCACGAGATGGATGGGTGTTGTGAATTACCGTTTCAGAACTTTTGAAAAGGGCTGAATCTGTGTATCAAACACAGATTCAGCATACAACGTTGAACATTTGCTTGTTCTCAAATGCCCATAACCCTTTTATTTGCCAAATTCAGGGTAAGCTTCCAGACCACATTCACCGACATCAAGCCCTTCATACTCCTCTTCTTCGGAGACACGAATACCAAATACCGATTTCACGATAAACCAGACAGCAAAGCTTGTTACAAATACCCATGCAAAAATCACGCCGATTCCCATGAGCTGAGCAGACAGTGTTGCACCGGTATTGGTGATGCATACAGCTAAAAGGCCCCAGATACCCACAACACCGTGTACAGAGATTGCACCGACAGGATCATCAATTTTGAATTTTCGATCCATCGTTACGATAGATGCAACCACAAGCACGCCACCAATGGCGCCGATCAGAGTTGCCCATTCCGGAGATGGTGTTAAAGGTTCTGCAGTAATGGATACCAGACCTGCCAGTGCACCGTTAAGTGCCATGGTCAAATCAGCTTTACCAAACCAGAGACGGGCAAAGATCAGTGCTGCGATGCAACCACCAGCTGCTGCCATGTTGGTATTCACAAATACCAGAGCAGTTGCATTGGCTTCAGCGACATCAGAAACTTTAAGCTCTGAACCGCCGTTGAAACCGAACCAGCCTAACCATAAAATGAATGTACCCAATGTGGCCAACGGGAGGTTTGCCCCCGGAATGGCGTTAATTGAACCATCTTTACCATACTTACCTTTACGCGCACCAAGCAAAATCACACCGGCAAGGGCTGCGGCAGCACCTGCCATATGAACCACGCCGGAACCTGCAAAATCGTTGAAACCAGCAGCATCTAAAAAGCCACCACCCCATTTCCACATACCCTGCGTAGGATAGATAAAGCCGGTAAATACAATCGCAAAAGCAAAAAATGCCCATAGTTTCATGCGCTCAGCTACAGCACCTGATACGATAGACATCGCAGTAGCTACAAATACAACCTGAAAAAAGAAATCTGACAGGTTGGAGTAATAAGGTGCATCTTCACCACCAGCCAGTACGGCTGCCGCGTCATTGTCACCACCCAAACCAAAGCTAAGGCCAGGAATAATGGATGAAACTGCATCACCATACATGATGTTATAACCTACGATCATGTACATGACACAGGCAATTGAGTAGAGCACGATGTTTTTAGTGAGAATTTCAGCGGTGTTCTTTGAGCGAACAAGGCCAGCTTCCAGCATTGAGAAGCCTGCGGCCATCCACATCACAAAAGCACCCATCACCAAAAAATAAAAGGTGTCGAGTGCATATTTAACTTGGAGAATATCTCCTGCAACTTGTTCCATTTTTAGCTCTCCCTTTAGCTTAGTGCTTCGGCGTCTTCTTCACCCGTACGAATACGGATAACACGCTCGATATCACTGACAAATATTTTTCCATCACCAATTTTTCCGCTGTTGGCAGCTTCTTTAATGGCATTGACAACTGCATCCACCTGATCTGCTGTGACGACAACAGTGATTTCTGTTTTAGGCACAAAATCAACATTGTATTCAGCACCACGGTAGAGTTCTGTGTGTCCTTTCTGACGGCCATGCCCACGAACTTCAGTTACAGTCAGTCCGGTAACATTTTGTGCCAGTAAGGCATCTTTTACATCATCAAGTCTGAACGGCTTGATAATGGCTCGGATCATTTTCATATTATCTCCTTAGCGTTAATTTTCACTTCCGGATATCTGTTTCCGGGTAAAGAAAGGGGGCGATTGTTATCGACCCCTCCGAGTGTTTATCAGTAGGAAAAGTTGACTGCTGCTACAAACTCATTGGTTGTTGCAACACCATAGATGTAACGGTTGCCATCGGCTGCTTTTCCGATCACAGGAATGGTGACAGTCAGTGAAGGGGTAAAGGTGATGTCAGATACTTCCATATCTTTGCTAACACCCAGGGTGACAAGATTGATGCCGTCTTTGAAATTGGCGACTGTTGCACGATTGACCGTATCATTTTTCCAGTTTGCATAAGAAACGGTACCGGAAAGGTCAAAACCACCAACGGATGTGGAAGCCCCGATATCAATCCATAAATCACCGCTCAAATAAGCTTTGTTCCCACTGTCTGAAATGTTGTAATAAGCAGTCAGCGATACAGGGCCGTAAGAAATACCTGCATAAAGCTCAGGAAAATTTGATGATGAATCGTACAGGTAAGTATAACCAATACCACCCACGGAATAACCTATTCCAGTATCAGCGATGTCTCCTGAGTAGTCCACTGTCCAGTCAAACTCAACGACGTCATGGCCTGAAAATTGTGGTGCAGGCGATTGATATGCATTGGAAAACCATACAGACGCAGAGAGGCCACCAATGCCGACACCCAAATCTCCCTGTACAGCAGTCTTGCTGCTGGTTTGTGGAACACCACGCCATACATATTGACTGGCGACACCAAGGTCAGCACTGATTTCAACACCCTCTGCTTGAGCCGTTGTGAGCGAGAGGCTCGTGGCAAACAGCATTGCGCTGATATACATGATAATTTTTTTCATATTGATTGAACTCCCTTTTTCAAGTTGTAAATTTTAATGAATCTTTATTCAAATGATATTTCAAATGATATGTTGTGTTAGCAGTGAATGTGCCAGTCATGTCATAATCGATATGTCCCATATATTACAGTGATTTAGATTATTATTGCTTTTCCTTTTAGCTTTGTGGTGCCTAATAAATAGGCGGCAAAGGTTATAATTCAACCATTATTATAAGGTGTTGCTATGGAAATGATGCTGTTATCTTTCGCGCTGTTTCGATAAAGGAGTGTGCGATGGTTCAGTTTGATTATGCGATATGGGGTGTCTTTTTTGCGGCACTGCTCTACATTTTAGGTAATGGGATTTGGGTGAATCATCTGGTGCGTGAAAAAGTTTGGCTGGGCTGGGTATTATGGTCCGGGCTGGGTGTTGCACTGCTTGTGATTGCAGCGATTTTTGAAGTTAGGCTTAATCAGGCTGCTGAAGCAGGTGTGATGGAGAGACTTACGAGTGTTGATCCGGAGAATCATTGGATTGCATTGGGCTTGTTTGCGCTGCTTTCCGTGCCGGGAGCAGCATCGGTTTTATTGAAACAGAGCGTTCGGTGGACGCGGGTCATTCTTTTGTTGCCTGCGATTTTGTTGTTTATTCCTGTGGGTAACGAGCTGGCAAATCCGGATAACAGTTATTTATTATTGAGTTTGGGTACAACTGCTGTTGTTTGTGGTGTGCTGCTTCTTTGGCAAATGTTGTTGGATTGTGAGCCGGAGAAATTCAACAGGACAGAGAAGGCAATCGAAGGCTAGGGAGTGTCTGTATGAAAGATGCACAATCACGGGCCAGTGTTCTTGTCGAAGCTTTGCCCTATCTACAGCGATTTGCTGATCAGACTGTTGTCATTAAATACGGTGGCAATGCGATGGTTGAAGAGGAGCTGAAGCAGAGTTTTGCTACCGATATTACTTTGTTGAAGCAGGTGGGTATTAATCCGGTGGTGATTCATGGTGGTGGCCCACAGATTGGTAAAATGCTTGATCAAATTGGCAAAGAAGCCAAATTCATCGATGGTATGCGGGTGACCGATGAAGAGACCATGGATGTGGTTGAAATGGTGCTGACAGGTCGGGTTAATAAAGAGATTGTTGCAAATATCAATTCGGCAGGCGGTAAGGCCGTGGGTCTTTCCGGTAAAGATGGCGGTTTGATTTGCGCAGATAAGATGAAAGTAGAGCGGGATGCACCAGAGTTTGATGTGCCGGAAATTATTGATCTTGGGCATGTTGGGAAGGTCAGAAAGGTCAATACACAGATTCTGAATTTACTGGAAAGTGACAGGTTTGTGCCTGTCATTGCGCCTGTGGGTTACAATAAAGCAGAAAATCAGAGTTATAACATCAATGCAGATCTGGTGGCAGGTGCTGTTGCAAAGGCACTCGGTGCGGCCAAACTCATTTTACTTACGGATGTGCCGGGTGTACTGGATGCAAACAAAAAATTATGTTCGAAACTTTCTACGATTGAGGCAAAAGAATGGATAGCAGATGAAACGATTTTTGGCGGCATGATTCCAAAGGTGAATTGTTGCCTTGATGCCGTTGAACACGGCGTTTCCAGAGCGCATATTATTGATGGCAGAGCGCCCCATGCACTGCTGCTTGAAATTTTTACAGATGAAGGTGTCGGAACTGTCTTCAGTGAAGCAGTATAGAAACTTCACAGCCTGAGAGTCGTGGTTGGGGCTTGAGTTTAAATATTGTATATTATAATTTGCTAATGCAATAATTTTGTATTATAATGCCTTTCATGCAAACAATTCCTGAAAAAAATATCAAAGATGCAGCACAAGGTTTAAGAGCGATCGCACATGAATTGCGTCTGGCAGTTTTATGCCACCTTAAAAATGGTCCCATGTGTGTAAATGAACTGATGGAAGTGACAGCGGCTTCGCAATCTAATTTGTCTCAGCACCTTTCCAAGATGCGTATGATGGGTATCATCGTAAACGATAAACGTGGGCAGCAAGTGTATTACCGAATTGCTAACCCGGAATTTTTGAGTTTGGTGGATGTGCTTCGGCGAATTTACTGTCCAGAGGAGTATCAGGCCCCTTCGGAAGGGGCTAAGGGGTAATGTTTTGCTAAATGAGCGTGTTTTTTTTCGACTTAAAAAATTATTAATTCATAATGTTTTAATATTTATGCTGTTTGCTCCGATCATGCCAGCGGTAAGTATTGCGACAGAAGTTTTATCACTCAAAGAGAGTATCGCATTTGCGATTGAGCATAATCGTATGCTCGCAGCCTCGGCCACTAAGGTGGATAAGGCGGAGGCTGAAGTTGATGGCGCAACAGGAAGTCTATTACCGCGTGTGGATGTTTCTACAGGATGGTCACGAACCGATTCTCCGCTTAATTCCTTTGGCACCAAATTACAGCAGCAGCGGATTAGTGCGGCAGATTTTTCACCGGGAATATTAAATAATTCTGCTTATATCAATAATTATCAATCACGTTTGGGATTGCATCTACCAATTTTTTCCGGTGGTGCACTGTGGGCAAATCGTGCACGTGCCAAACATCATGCACTGGCGATGACACAGGGATTTGAATTTCACAAACAGCAACTTATTTACCAGACAATTGCTGTTTATGTGCAATCCAGACAGGCATTGGCGCAGATGAAAGCCACAGAAAATGCAGTGAATGCAGCAAAAAAACGCTGGCAGGATGCAAAGATGCTGAAAAAACGGGGGATGGCGATTAACAGTGATGTGATGGATGCATATGTGCATGTTCTGCGTAGCGAGTTGGCATTGGATGAAAATCGTAATGTGTATGCCAATAGTCTTGAGTCTTTACGATTGATTATGGGCATGGATATGAGCGTTGAACTGAAAGCTCTTCAGGAGCCGGATATGCGTTATTTCCCTGAATCTTTGGATGCAATTCTAAAAGATGCTGATGATCGACGGGCTGATCTTTTATCATTGCAACATGAGTTGGAAGCCGCGAAGTCTGCACACACGCAGTCACAGTCAGGATATTTTCCTCATGTCGGTTTGATGGCAGCCCAGGAATGGAACAGTGAAACGTTCGGGCTTAAAAATCGTAATACTACGGTGGGTGTAACTGTCAGTATGAATTTGTCTGCCGGCGGTACAGATCAGGCACATGTGCGTGCTGCGGTGTCAGAAAAAGTCGCACTGGAGTTTCAGGTTGGTGATAAACGTCAGCAGATTGGGAATGAAATCCGACAGGCATTTCGTGGTTTGAATACGGCTGAAAAGCGCTTTCAAAGCGAAACTGAAGCTTTAAAACAAACATCTGAATCATTGCGTATCAAGTCTTTAAGGCATGGGCAGGGGTTGGAAAAAACATCTGATTTGCTTGATGCTCAGGTGAGGGCGGATGCCTCTGAAGTAAGTTTTATCCGTGCAAAGTATGATTTAGTGATTGCTAAAGCGGCATTGTTGCTGGCTGCTGGAAGATTGGATGAGGGGGCGATTCAATGAACCTGGCTATGAGATTGCACATGGGGTTAAAGACAAAGAAGCCTGGTATGCTGGCTATGCTGCTGGTGATGACAGGCTTGATGGCATGTTCAGAGGATATTCAATTATCGCCTGAACATGAAATAGAATCGTTAGCCGATACATTCAACGTATCTGTTAGCACGATGCCAGCACATTATGTGACCAGTGGGACGGTGACTTCAGACCATCGTGTTTCGATCCACGCGCGTATCTCAGGATATATTCGTGAATTGAATGTTCGTGAGGGTGATCAGGTTAAAGTAGGGCAAGTGCTGCTTCGGATTGACCCCGTTGATGCAAAACAGGCATTGATTCAGGCAAAGGCTGATTTATTAGACGCTGAAGCTGATCTGCAACGTTATGACGAACTTCTCAAGGCGGGTGCAGTGACCCGACAGCAGGCTGAAAAAACAAAGTTGCGTTATAAGGTAGCAAAATCACAGGTTGAGCAGGCACGTAATCGATTAAGTTATGCAGAAGTTCGGTCTCCAGTGGCGGGTGTCGTGGTTGAGAAACATTTGAGTCAAGGTGACTTGGCGACACCCGGTGTACCCATTTTGACACTTGAAGATCCCGCAAGTTTATTGGTTGTAACCTATGTGTCAGAACGTTTTGTGAGTGGTTTTCATGAAGGTGATCAGGTTGATATTGAAATTTCATCGTTGAAAAAAACGTATCAGGGGGTGGTGCGTCAAGTGGTACAGGCCGCGGATGCTGTTTCGCATCAGTTTCTTGTTAAAATTGCATTGCCTGAGGTTGATGACGTGCATCCGGGCATGTATGCACAAACCGGATTTCGTGTTGGTAGTCGGCAGGCGTTAATGATTCCAAAAGACTCGATTGTTTCCCGCTCCGGTTTGCATGCAGTTTATGTGCTTAATGAACAGTCAATTGCTCAGTATAGAATGATTCGTCTCGGCACACTGTCAGGAGATCAGGTTGAGGTGCTTGCAGGGTTATATGCAGGTGATGTGATTGCGTGGAATGGTCAGCCGGATTTAAAAAGCGGTATGAAAGTTCAGGCTTCCGGTAACGGACGATAAGGATGCAAGAGCCAATCGCTGTGGATAAAAAGAGCTTGAATATTGCTGGTAAACTCGGGCATCTTGCTATGCAAACAAACCTGACACCTATTATTGGCATATTAATTTTCCTGATGGGTTTGGCAGCCTTGTCGATGACGCCACGCGAAGAAAATCCACAGATTGATGTGCCTGCAGCGAATGTGATTGTGCAGATGCAGGGTGCAAGCCCGGAAGAGGTTCAAAATCTGGTAGTTCGCCCTTTGGAAATGGTGTTGCGTGAAATGACAGGTGTGGATCATACCTTTGGCACAGCGATGGATTCGATGGGTGTCGTGACCGTCATGTTTAAGGTAGGAGAGGATAAAGAGGCTAGTCTGGTTAAACTCTATGACAGGCTGATGCATAATCTTGATCGTATCCCCGCTGGTGCATCTCAGCCATTGGTTAAACCGATGGATGTTGATGATGTGCCTGCTTCGGTGATTACTTTGTCATCACCGAAGATGGATGGCTTGTCGCTCAAACGTCTGGCTGAGCGTGTACGTGAGCAGCTTGCAGCACTCGAAGGCGTGTCAGTTGCCGATATTATTGGTGGCAGGGATCATGAAATCCGTATTCAAATTGATGCAGCCAGAATGGCAGCTTATGGGATCACATTAAATCAGTTGCATCAGGTTTTACTCGGCGCAAATGCAGGGGGGCCGATTGGATCACTGATTGGTGATAATCAGGTCACGCGGGTCTGGTTGGATGGTTATTTAAAAAGTGCGCAAGAGGTGGGTAGTCTGATTGTCGGGCAATGGCAGAATAAGGTGATTTATTTACAGGATATTGCCACGATTATTGATGGGCCTGCAGAAGTTGAGCAATTGCATCGCATTGGTTTTGGCCCTGCTGCAGATCATGCACAGCTTGGAGACGAGCCTGAAACACCTGCGGTATCGATTGCTTTGGCAAAAAAGAGAGGCACAAATGCTGTATTTGTGACTCAGCGTATCGCAGAGAAGCTCAATGAACTGAAAGGTGATTTCATCCCGAACAATGTACGCGTTGATATCACGCGTGATTCCGGTGAACGGGCAAATGCTGCGGTGAACCTGCTGGTGGAACATTTGGCGATCGCGATTGCAACGGTGATTTTGATTCTATTGCTGTTTCTGGGGTGGCGTGAAGCAAGCATTGTCACGATGAATATCCCGCTTATTTTATTTGTAGTGCTTGTGATTGGCTTGCTTGCGGATCAAACGATTAATCGAATCACACTGTTTTCATTAATTCTTGCATTGGGTTTGCTGGTGGATGATGCGATTGTGGTGATTGAAAATATTCATCGGCATCTGCACAAGGGTGTGACAAAAATGTCGGAGAAGGCGCGATTGATCATTCAGGCTACCAATGAAACGGGAAAACCTACGATTGTAGCCACAATTGCTGTTATTCTGGCTTTTGTTCCGATGGCATTTGTTACGGGCATGATGGGACCATATATGGCCCCCATTCCATTGAATGCACCATTGGCGATGGCGGCCTCATTGTTAATTGCGTACGCCTTTATTCCTTGGGTTTCTCAGCGTTGGCTGCCATGTAAAATCACCTCTCCAACGCTTGAAGAAAAAGACAGTGAGGCAGATGACTGGATTCGTAAAACGTATTTACGCCTGGCTAGACCATTAATTGAAAACGCCTTAACACGGCGTATTTTCTGGCTGGTCGTAGGCGTTTTGTTTGTTGTCACGATGTTACAGCCCGGTTGGCAGTTTTTACGTCCATCAGGGATCAATGGTCCACTTACGCCGGGTACCGTTGAATTAAGAATGTTGCCCAAGGGCAATCAGAATACATTTAACATTACCATTGATTTACCTGAAGGCTCAACCCTTGAAAATACAGATCGGGTTGCGCGTGATATTGGAGATGTGCTGCGTCAAAACAGCATGATTCAGGATTATGAAACGTTTGTGGGCCGTGCAGGCCCGATTGATTTTAATGGCATGTTACGCGGTGCTGCGTTATTTCGTGAAGGCCCCCATTTAGGCGAGATCAGGGTTAATTTATTAGATAAACATGAACGCTCTATCGGTTCAAAAGATATCGTGCTGCAAATTCGAAATATGCTCAAGCCTGTGTTTGATCGCTATCCCAAAGCATCAATTAAACTTGTGGAAGATCCGCCGGGACCACCGGTACGGGCTACATTGCTGGCTGAAATCTATGGTCCTGATTATGAAGGCCAGCGGCAGGTTGCATCAAGAGTGCGTGATGTGTTCAAAAAAACTTATGATGTGATTGATGTGGATGATTCTGTGGGTGCAGATCAGACGCAATTAAATGTTCGTATTGATAAAAAGAAGGCATCACGTCTGAGCGTGGATACACAACAGGTCGAAACGGTGTTGCGTGATTTTTTGCAGGGTTACAATTTTGGGGCCGTGCATATTGCCAGTGAGCGTCACTCGGTACATTTGCATGTACAACTGCCCAAATCTTTGCGTGCTCACACTGAGGATCTTGATCGTATTTATGTCAGTGGAAGTCATGGATTGGTTCCGCTGTCGGCGATTGCTGATATTGAAAAGAGTATCGTTGCTAAGCCGGTTTTTAGCAAAGATGGCCATCCGGTGACCTATGTGAGTGCGGAACCTAAACAGGGTTCTCAGGTCTATTCATTGCTGGATATGGACGGGCAATTGGACAATAGCGAAGTGCTTTCCGGTATGACATTGAAGACCGGTGGCATGCGTTTTACCCAAACAACGCCAGAGGACACATTTAGTTATCACATGCTGTGGGATGGTGAAATGCGCTTAACGCTGGATGTGTTTCGTGATCTGGGCGCAGCATTTATTGTCGCTTTGGTATTGATTTATCTTCTCATGGTTGCGTATTACGGTCAGTTTATTTTACCGATATTGGTCATGGCACCGACCGCCCTGACCATGATTGGTATTTTCCCCGGGCATTGGATCACCGGCCAGCCATTCACGGCCACATCCATGATCGGTATGATTGCTTTGGCAGGCATTGTAGTGCGTAACTCAACCTTGCTCATTGATTTCATCCTTGATTATCAAAAGCAGGGGCATGATGTGAAGACTGCGGTTCTTGAGGCTGGCGCTGTGCGTGCCCGGCCTATTTTGCTCACAGCCTTAGCCGTGATCGCTGGTACATCCATTATGATTACTGACCCTGTATTTGGTGGTTTGGGTGTGTCGATGGCGTTTGGCACATTGGCGGCCACGATACTCACCTTGTTTGTCACACCACTTATGTATTATTTATGGCAGCGAAACAAAGCTGGGACTGATGATAATTGTTCGATTGATCTTTTGGAAAATAATGAAAATGAAGGAGTGAAATTATGAGTATACAACGTGTTGTACGTATTATTGCAGGCCTGTTTATCTTGCTGAGTCTTTTCCTTGCTTCACACTATAATGGTGTGATTCTGACGGAACCAACCTGGTTATGGTTTACTGCATTTGTGGGTGCAAACCTGCTGCAATCAGGTTTCACTCAATGGTGTTTGATGGAAATTATCCTTTCCAAACTTGGGTTAAAACACGGTTAATGAAGCAATGATGGATTTTATTCAACAAAATACTACTTACGTCGTGATGGCAGTGCTTGGCATTTGGATTGTATGGAAGCGTATTGTTGCACCCAAACTTTCAGGTGTGAAAAGTATGTCATCGGGTGACTATCTGAAATTCCGTGAAGAGCCACACGTATTAATTGATGTTCGGAGCTCAGATGAGTGGGCTTCCGGACATGCCCCATCAGCACTGCATCTTCCGCTACGGGAGCTGTTACAAAGAAAAGATGAAATTGATAAGGATGTCCCCATCATTGTGCTTTGTGCATCGGGAAATCGCTCAATGCTGGCAGCAACAGCACTGGCAAAACAGGGTTTTGCACCTGTCTATAACTTTTCCGGAGGTATGGGGGCATGGAAAAGTACGGGTTTGCCAATAAAGATGAATCATTGAGGCAGCTGTTTCTTAAATAGCGATGGATGTGATAGAGAAAGGCTAAAAGAAAGGAAAAAATATGTTTGAATCGATTGATGTTGAAAAATTGTACTCACTTTGGCTGGCAATGAAGGAAGATGGAGAGGCATGCGTTATTATTGATGTGCGAACGCCGGAAGAATATGCGGAAGTGCGCGTGCCGGGTGCAAAGCTGATTGCTTTGAATACGGTTGAGGTGAGGGCGGATGAATTTCCAAAACAGGGCAAGGTTTATCTGATTTGTCGATCCGGTGTGCGTTCTGCGCAGGCCGCAGGGTATTTAGCAAAACAATATGGCCATACAAACCTGGTTAATGTGTCGGAAGGAACAACAGCCTGGGTCAATGCTGGTTATCCAGTTGAAAGGGGACACTGAATCAATGGGTTTGGAAAGAGCGTTAAAAAGAGGAGAAAGTATGATGGTACTGGCTGTGCTCGGGTTGGAGGATAGATAATGGCAAAACTTACAGCAAACTATGCAGGCGGTACTGCATTTCAGATGCAGTGCCGTGGTCATTCAGTCGCGATTGATCAGCCTGAAGATAATGGAGGGCTTGATTCAGCGATGACGCCACCTGAGATGTTTGCGGCATCGCTTTCTGCCTGCATTGGTCACTATGTGGCGAACTATTGCAATCAGGCGGGTATTGCTACGGATGGTTTGAAAGTTTTATGTGATTGGGAAAGTGCAGACAAACCAAAACGGATTGGAGAAATTTCTTTTCAGGTTGAACTTCCCGGTTTGCCTGAATCACGAAAACGAGCAGTGGAACGTGTGGCTGCATCCTGTTTGTTGCACGCAACACTGATGCACCCACCTCAGGTTCATATTAAAATGGGTATGTAGTTATGTGAATGTGTTTGTATTATAGATGTAAAAAATAAAATGTGGAGTTAAACCTTATGAAAAAAATGTTGTATGTATCAATGTTTATGGTTGCGGTGTTTTTTGCAGCCAGTGCATCTGCCTGTGGTATGGGTGAGCATGTGGATGGTTATGAAAATACAAATGTGAATCATGCACATACACACTGGCAGGCTGGGGCTTCATCATCGGTGCCATTTATGTTTCTGGATGTGCGTACGCCTGAGGAATACAAAGCAGGCCATATTGAAGGTGCTGTTCTTCTACCTGTTCAGGAGCTTGAGAAGCGTTTGAGTGAAGTTTCGAAAGAGAAACGTGTCTATGTTTATTGCCATTCAGGAAAACGCTCTGCCAAGGCCTCAAACATTCTTGCTGATGCCGGATTTAGCAACATCGAAAATGTTGAAGGCGGTATTGTTGCGTGGAAGACAGCGGGATACCCGGTTGTTAAATAAATTGATGGCAGAACGGTCCATATGAATGAAATTAATATGAATGAGGTTGATATGACGGCTGAAAATGCATGGGAAGGACGTTATCAGAATGGAACCACCAGCTGGGATAGAAATGGTGTAAACCCTCTCTTTCACGATTGGGTTGTTGCGACACTTGCCTCGGATGCAAACATTCTGATTCCCGGTTGCGGGCATGGGCATGAAGTGATTGAGCTCTCACGTTTGGGTTTTCATGTCACAGGCATCGATATTGCACCAACGCCGGTTGCCCGAATGCAACATGAACTGGAAACTGAAGGGTTACAGGCCAGCATTATTCAGATTGATATGTTTACTTATGTTTCAAAACAGCCATTTGATGCTATTTATGAACAAACATCGCTCTGCGCCATTCAGCCGAAACAGCGTTTGGCGTATGAAAAAAAGCTCTACACCTGGTTGAAGCCGGGTGGTTCGCTCTATGCACTCTTTATGCAAACAGGTGCGGAAGGTGGCCCTCCCTTTCATTGCGATGTGAATGATATGAAAGCGTTGTTTCCGACTTCACGTTGGGATTGGGAAAAAGCTGAGTCGCTTCAGTCGCCACATCCGTCCGGCCGTTTTGAATTAGGCTACAGGTTGACCAAGTGCTAATTGCGCCAATGGTTTCCTTCGGTCAAAATGCTTGTTGGTAAGAACTCACTTAAGACAGTCAATTGTTAAGCATTGAAGGGTTAAATCCCATTGTTAAAGCCTTTGCTGATAGCTCTTTTGCTTCAGATTCTCGTCCATCCTTTATCATTAGTGTTGAGTAAACATAAAATATAATAGCAACTGTTTGCCTTTCATTTCCATTATAAATATCGCCTATCTCAAAAAGCCTTTTAACATATTCATAACCATCTTGATGTTTTTTCTGTTGCTCTTTAAGCATTGCTAATTCTGCTAATCGCCGCCCAATTTTTTCTTGCGATGGGGTAGGTAATTTTTCTTCAAAAGAAAGTGAAGTTAAAAATAATTTTTCAGCTTCATCAAATTTACCTAGTCTTCTCTCTATCCGGGCTAAATTATAATATGATTGAGAAAAACTTTCCTGTTGAGAAATGCTTGTATTTCCTATGTACGCCCAATCGATATTTTTTATTACTCTATAGCAAGCTTCTTCTGCAACCTTTAGATTATTTCTGTCTTCAGCGTTGCTACATATTTGGCGATAATTATCTGCTGTAACTAAGTTTGCGGGATTGGCACATCCAGATAGATACATAACAGCTGCCAACAATAAAAGTATGTTCCTCATGATCTCCCCATTATCCTTTTATAAATTGGACAAATAATAATATATCATCCCTAAATAACCAATTACTTTGTATCATTAAAAAATTGAATAACCGCTTTTGATTGTCAGTTCAATCGATCAATCTACATCGTTGGAGAATTAGTCAGAGTGCCCTGAATCATTATTGTGATCTCTTGCATAAAGGGCATTAACCCGTCTGATGAGTTGAGGAAGTACATTGACACGATTGTGAATCAACTGCAAACGCAGTCGTGGCAGATGTGAAAAACATTTATCATCGGATTTTGGCCAGTTGAATACCTGTTCAATTTCTCCTTCATGCAGGACATCGGTAAACTCGGCGTTGAGTCTTTCCAGCGCAGCATCGGAAAGAGGATTCAGAATTCGCAATAAAATCCAATTGCCGACGTAGCGGAAGCTATGGTAGTTTATATAATAATCGTTGATATGTTTGACGGCAGTTTCATGGTTGTCTGTGTGAAAAACCAATTGTTGATCCGATGCGCTGATTAATTCATCGTCAATCAGTCTGCGCATCCATGAGCGAATAAATGGCCCCCAGTAGTCATCACCGGGCGCTTCAAGAAGCACAACCGGAATCGGAGGGTTGCGGCCTGTTTGAAGCAAAGTGAGCGTTTCAAAGGTTTCATCCAGTGTGCCAAAACCACCTGGGGTTAGAATGACTGCATCACTTTCTTTAAGAAAGAAGAGCTTGCGTGTGAAAAAATACTGGCAAGAGAAATGGCGAGGGGAATCGGCAACCACATGATTGGGCTCTTGCTCCATGGGCAGGTTGATATTGATGCCAAAGGAATGTTCACGGCCTGCACCCTCATTGGCTGCCTGCATCTGACCGCCACCACCACCGGTAATAATCATAAAACCTGCTTCACGCATGGCTTCAGCACATTCAGATGTTTGACGGTAGCGGGGGTCTGTAGCGGGGGTGCGGGCAGAACCAAAAAAGCTGACCTTTCGCCAGACTTTATAATGCTCAAAACAATCCAGGCCCTGACGAACTTCCCGAAGTACGTGGGTGGTCATTTTCAGATCGGGTGTTGGGTGTTTCCCTTCAAGAAAACGAAGCGCTTCGATTAAAAAAGCGCCTTTGTATAAGCTATCGCCGTTATAATTTTCAAGAAGAGCTTCAATATGTGTGTGGAGTTCAACAGGAAACTCATCGAGGGAGGGATGTTCAGTTATGTTGAGCCTCGATGACGATATCAATACGCCGGTTCAGGGCACGCCCTTTGGTGAACTCATTACTGGCAATAGGGCGAACTTCGCCATAACCGAGTGCTTTGATTCTGCTTCCATCCATCGAAGCAGCAATGAGAAAGTCCCGTACAGCTTCTGCGCGTTTGAGTGAAATTTTTTGATTAAGCTTAACATCCCCTGTGTTATCTGTGTGTCCTTCAATTCTTACACTGCGTTCGCCATAGATAGCGAGTACATTTTTTAATTTCCCGAGAAGCGCAAACGATGTTGGGTCAATTTTACTACTACCGGAAGAGAATTTGAGTTTACTCAGACGTACCAGCAATGACGTGTCCAGATTGACCAGAATTTCAGCTTCGCCCTCTTTGAACAGTGAGCGTATTTTCTTTTGTCGCTTGGCTTGAAACGTTTCCCGTTCCAGTTTTGCACGAAAGGCTTCTTTGAGCTTGCTGAGCTGTTCGTTTTGTTCTAAAAGCAGTAAAGTCCTTTGCTGTGTCACTGCCATTTCGAGTTCTTTTTTATGTTTCTGTTTGAGCTGAGTCAGGTCGGTTTGATGGGCTTCTTTTTCAGTGGCTAACCTGTTTTGTAAATCTGTGATGGCGGAGGCAAGTTCATCGGTGGAGACATCAGCATTTGCATTGTTTGAATCCACCGGAATTTTCAAAGCCTGAGCAAGTTTCAGCCGATGATTGTGTGCGTTTAATACCAGTTTTTCGTGGCTACCCGTTGTTTTGCGCCAGACTTTTGTTTGTTGGGCTATTTTAAGGGCCTGCTTTGCAAGCGTGAGGGCGTAGGTTGGGCTGGTTGGAGGCGTGAGGGTCAAACCATCGGTAAAACGTTCTATTTTTGTAAGTTCTTCTTTGGCTTTTTCGTAAGTTTTAGGCGCATATTTTTTTGCACCCGCGGCAGCAGCTTTAGATATGATTGAGCCTGTTTCATCAGCCAGATAGGGGAGTGCGATGGCAATGGTTTTTTTGTAAGACGTTCCAGCATTTTCTGCTGATTGCTGACTTTTCCCCAATTGCCCGCTTTCAAAATATTTGATGGCTTCGTTGAGAGCATCATCGCCTTGCTGTAGCAGCTGCTTAGGATTGGACTCTCTAAGAGGATTTTCGATTGTGAGCTGGGCAGATGTGAGTTCTGCGGTCTTTTTAAGTTTTAGGACCTCTGCAAACTTTTGACGAAACTGTCTGGCATTCTCCCGAGCTTCATCTAAAATCGTCAGTGCTTTTATGAGCCCGTTTTCGGATTCTTTCATTTTTTCTTCATCTTTTGCCAGCATGGCTGCACCCAGATAAGCCTGCGCTTTTGCGGCTGTGGCAGGCGCAAACATGTAGTCAGCACTATGGGTAAATATCTCCAGTTTTTGCTGGACGCTTTGAATGGTTTCACTCGCTTGTGCGGTTCCAATCAACATGGTCAGAACGGTCAGAAGAAGTGAAAAAACTGATATGAATGAAGGAATCAAATAACGTTTAAACAAAATTTAACATCCGTTCGAGTGAAAGTTTTGCCCAACGGCTTTGATTGGCAGGCACACTAATTTGGTTTAACACCCCTTTATCACGGATCGACATCAGTGAGGCGCAAAGGTGTTGTGGGTCTGTCCTGAACATGGTTGAACACATACAGACCATCGGTGACAGGAACCATATCGGTTTATCAGGAAACTGAATGCGCAGGCGGTTCACCAGATTCAACTCGGTCGCAATCGCAAACTTGCTTCCCGATGGCGCTTGTTCGACGTATCGAATAATTGCTTCAGTGGAGCCGACAAAATCAGATGTTTCACAGACTTCACGTGAACATTCAGGATGTGCAAGGACTTTGATGTCCGGGTGATTATTTCGCATGGTTTCAGCATGCTCAGGTTTAAAAAGCTGATGTACAGAGCAGAAACCTTTCCAGAGAATCAGTGTTGCATTTTTAATGGCTTCCGGTGTGTTTCCACCGAGATGTTCGAACGGATCCCAGACGATCATCTCATTTTCGGGAATGCCCATGGCTAACGCAGTGTTTTCACCCAGATGCTGGTCTGGAAAAAATAGAATTTTTTCACGATTGCCCCACGACCATTGCATGACTTTTTGAGCATTGGAAGATGTGCAAACAATGCCGCCATGTTCGCCGCAGAAAGCTTTAAGAGCTGCAGTTGAGTTGATATAGGTTACAGGTGTTACAGACTCTTCAGGTGTTAATACTTCAGAGAGCTCCTGCCAGCAGCGTGAAACCTGTTCAATGTCGGCCATATCGGCCATAGAGCAGCCTGCAGCCGGGTCAGGCAAAATAACCACCTGATCATCATCGGTGAGAATGTCAGCAGTTTCTGCCATGAAATGAACACCACAAAAAATGATGTAAGGCGCCTTGGTTTCCGAAGCTTTTTGTGACAGCTTGAGAGAATCACCCGTGATATCGGCAAAACCGATGACCTCTTCGCGCTGGTAGTGATGCCCAAGAATGAGAACCTGATCACCGAGCTCAGTTTTCAGGGCATGAATTTGTTTAATAACTTTTTCTTCGGGCGTGGCATAAAGTTCTTCCAGCAGCGTTTTGGTGTCTGTATTTATACTCATGGGCTAAGTGTTGTGAGCCTGTCATGCGATGTCAATGTCGCGCAGCTGCGATGTTGGCGTTACCATTGCGATCGATTGTTGATCAGAGTCTCTATTAATTTGGATTTACAGAGGTCATTATGCCCGTATATCGTTCAAGAACCACCACCGCAGGCCGCAATATGGCTGGAGCTCGTGCCCTTTGGCGTGCTACGGGTATGAAAGATGATGATTTTGAAAAACCCATCATTGCAGTGGTGAACTCTTTTACACAATTTGTGCCCGGTCATGTGCATTTGAAAGATTTGGGGCAAATGGTGGCGCGTGAAATTGAAGCTGCCGGTGGTGTGGCAAAAGAATTCAATACCATTGCCGTGGATGATGGTATCGCAATGGGACATGGCGGCATGTTATATTCACTACCAAGCCGTGAAATTATCGCAGATTCTGTTGAATACATGGCAAATGCACATTGTGCGGATGCTCTGGTCTGTATTTCAAACTGTGACAAAATAACACCGGGTATGTTGATGGCGGCGCTGCGCCTGAATATTCCAGCCGTGTTTGTATCCGGTGGCCCGATGGAAGCGGGCAAGGTAACAATCAATAACCGTGAAAAACATCTCGATCTGGTTGATGCGATGGTGGTTGCGGCAGACCCGAATGAATCAGACGAAGATGTGGCGGCTATTGAACGCTCAGCGTGCCCAACGTGTGGTTCCTGTTCAGGCATGTTTACCGCCAACTCCATGAATTGCCTGGCTGAGGCTTTGGGTCTGGCATTGCCGGGAAACGGTTCATTGCTGGCAACCCATGCAGATCGCAAAGAACTGTTTCTTGAGGCAGGGCGTGTCGTAGTCGATTTGTGTAAACGTTATTATGAAGGTGATGATGCGTCCGCGTTGCCACGTTCAATTGCAACATTTGAAGCATTTGAAAATGCGATGGCGCTGGATATTGCTATGGGCGGTTCAACCAATACCGTACTGCACCTTTTAGCCTGTGCGCAGGAAGCGGGTGTGGACTTTACGATGGAAGATATTGATCGCATGAGTCGCAAAGTCCCCAACTTATGTAAGGTAGCACCTGCTGTTCAACATTATCATATGGAAGATGTACACCGTGCAGGTGGTGTGATTGGCATTCTGGCCGAATTGGATCGGGCGGGTCTGATTCATCGGGATATACCGACCGTACATGCGGCAACATTGGGCGAGGGTCTGGATGCCAATGATGTGATGAACGAGACAAATACGATTGCACGAGAAATGTATCGTGCTGCACCGGGTGGTGTGCCTACACAGGTGGCTTTTTCACAATCAGAACGTTGGAAGACATTGGATACGAATCGTGCAGAAGGTTGCATCCGAAGTATGAAGCATGCGTATTCAAAAGAGGGCGGTATTGCTGTGCTTTATGGTAACATTGCTGAACGGGGCTGCATTGTAAAAACGGCCGGTGTGGATGAGTCCATCTGGAAATTTACAGGCAAAGCACGTGTGTTTGAATCACAGGATGATGCCGTTGCTGCTATTTTGAATGACAAAGTGCTTGCTGGTGATGTTGTGATTATCCGTTATGAAGGGCCAAAGGGTGGCCCGGGTATGCAGGAGATGCTTTATCCGACCTCTTATTTGAAGTCTAAAGGGTTGGGTAAATCCTGTGCATTGCTGACAGATGGTCGTTTCTCCGGCGGAACGTCAGGCCTGTCGATTGGTCATGCTTCACCTGAAGCGGCCGAGGGCGGTGCCATTGGCTTGATTGAAGAGGGTGACAGTATCGAAATTGATATTCCAAACCGTACCATTCATCTGGCTGTCTCCGATGATGTGTTGGCGACTCGCCGTGCGGTCATGGAAGCCAGGTGTGATGATGCATGGAAACCCGCTTCTCGTGAGCGTGTGGTTTCAAAGGCACTGAAAGCCTATGCTGCTTTGACAACGTCTGCTGATAAGGGAGCTGTACGCGATCTTGAGCAATTGAAGTAGCTTATGTAAGCGTAGATAACGCAGGTCATGGATGACCTGCCAAAATCTTGCGCGCTAAGTGTTTAATTTTGTGGGCAAAGACAACACGACGCTTTTTTTTACGTGCTGAAAAACTACATGGAGGTAGTTTTTTAGAATATTCTGATTAACAAATGTGTAAATAACGCGATGGTTTTTTTACATGTTATTGATATAAATCGCTACGTGTGAGTGGCAGGTCAGATGGCCCCTTGCTGGCACGTTTGGTGGCTACAACCTGACATATGTGCATGGAACCATCGGCGAAGCCAATGGACACACCTGCCAGATAAAGGGCCCACATACGGAATTTTTCTTCTCCGACAAATTCGATGGCCTCTTCTTTTTTGTTCATTAGCTCACGGTACCAGTGCTGAGTGGTTAAAGCGTAATGTTCACGCCAGGCTTCGACATCGTGAACTTCAAAGCCACTTAACTCCATTGTATCAATCGTATGGCCGACATTGTCCAATTCACTGCCTGGGAAAATATATTTAAGCAGAAGCCTGCGCTCAGGACGAATTCTTTTTGCAGCGCGAGGGGTCGCTTTTGCTTTTCTTGAGATGCCATGGTTCATCAAAATACCGCGATCTCGAAGCAGGGAATTTATTTTTTGGAAATAGTAAGGCATATTGGCAATACCGATATGCTCAAACATGCCAACACTTGAGATTTTGTCGTAGGTACCATCAAGGGTTGCGTAATCACGCAGTTCAATTTTGATCTGATCTTCGAGGCCGAGTCTTTTCACCTTGGCTGTAGCGAAATCGAACTGCTTTTGCGACAGCGTCACGCCATGTGCCTGCACGCCGTAGTGTTGAGCGGCATGGCAGATCAGACCACCCCAGCCGCAACCGATGTCGAGCATCTTTTCACCTTGCTTCAATCGCAGTTTTTTACAGATCATATCCAGCTTATCAAACTGGGCCTGATCAATAGAATTGTCCGGCTTTGTGAAATAACCGCAGGAATATTGCATCTCCTTGCCAAGAAACAGTGCATAAAAATCATTGCTGACATCATAATGGAATTGAATGAATTCTTTGTTGTCCCTGCGTGATTCCTTGCGGCCAATGGCATCATGTTGAAATTCATGTTGAACGACAGGTTTATCGGAAGGGGTTAGAAAAAGCGGAAATGCCTGCTTGAGTATTTGTAACTTGCTGATTTTTTTGAGTTTATCTTTTGGACGTTTTTCGCGTGCAACCGTAGAAAAATCAATGAGATCACCGTGTATGTCGATATATCCACTGGCATAATGAAAGAGAAGGTTTTCATAGGTTGGTTTGCGCATCAGAGCACCCAAAACACCGGGGCCGC
>Ga0316204_10003057_pt1 | contig 35104 bp, 29 predicted proteins | sample 6monrhotite_MG_2_FD_205661 | JGI IMG/M metagenome (GOLD analysis project Ga0316204, IMG submission 205661) | Microbial mat bacterial communities from mineral coupon in-situ incubated in ocean water Damariscotta River, Maine, United States -... | ecosystem: Environmental > Aquatic > Marine >... | reverse complement strand
AGTCCACCCGTCCATCGCCCGTCAGCTCCATCAGTGTGTAGCGAAGCTGCTCCTCGTTCGTGCAGCCCCAGTTGTCCGCGATGAGCTGCATCGGGTCCGACACATCCAGCGGCAGCGCGCTCAGGTCGGGCAGCGTCCACGTCGTCGCCGCACCGAACCCGCCGTCTTCGCCCGGGTGCACGATCCATCGCTCCGTTCCCACGCCGTTCGCATCGCAGCCGTCGGTGATCACGAAGTCCACCCGTCCATCGCCCGTCAGCTCCATCAGTGTGTAGCGAAGCTGCTCCTCGTTCGTGCAGCCCCAGTTGTCCGCGATGAGCTGCATCGGGTCCGACACATCCAGCGGCAGCGCGCTCAGGTCCGGCAGCGTCCACGTCGTCGCCGCACCGAACCCGCCGTCTTCGCCCGGGTGCACGATCCATCGCCCCGTCCCCACGCCGTTCGCATCGCACCCGTCGGTGATCACGAAGTCCACCCGTCCATCGCCCGTCAGCTCCATCAGTGTGTAGCGAAGCTGTTCCTCGTTGGTGCAGCCCCAGTTGTCCGCGATGAGCTGCATCGGGTCCGACACATCCAGCGGCAGCGCGCTCAGGTCGGGCAGCGTCCACGTCGTCGCCGCACCGAACCCGCCGTCTTCGCCCGGGTGCACGATCCATCGCTCCGTCCCCACGCCGTTCGCATCGCACCCGTCGGTCAGCACAACGTCCAGCTGCCCATCTCCGGTCAGGTCCATCGTCGTGTAGCGGAGCTGCTCCTCGTTGGTGCATCCCCAGTTGTCCCCAACGAGCTGCATTGGGTCCGACACCTCCAGCGGCAGCGCACTCAGGTCCGGCAACGCCCAAACCGATGCTTCCGCATCAAACCCGATGCCCTCGCATGGCGGCTCCTCACCTGTCTCCCCCGTCGTCTCCGTGGCGTCCGTCGTCTCGCCGGGCCCCGTCGTGGGGTCGGTCGAACCGGGCCCGGTCGTTGATGCGCTGGTCTCGTTCGAGTCAGAGGAACCGACTCCCGTTGAGCCTGTGCTCTCCTCGGCGCTCGAGCCGTCCGTGTCCTCAGCGGCGTTGTCGTCGCCGCCACAGGCCCCGAGGACGACCAGGAGCGAGGCAATCGAAGCTAGGCGAGTCATGACCCCACTGACGGCTGACCGCTCTCCCGGTTGCGCCGGTTATTGTCCCTCTGAGAACCGTTGTATCGGCGCGCCAGGGGCATTTCACGCGTGAACGGCCCGTTATTCGGGGGTTCCGTGGAGACGGAAAACCAGGATCACGATCGGGTGGCAGCACCCTCACCACACTCCTAGATCGAGCATTCAGGTATAATTACGACAAATCACAGTTTTTTTAATTGTTTTGACACCAATCTGGCGACTGATACTCCTAGAACAGGGCTCAGACCCGGATATTAACTACAGTATATCACTGAGTAATATCGCTACCCCGACAATCCACGGTGCATGATGCTGAATTCGATGCGGACCCAAGATGTGCTGCCCACCAACCTGCAGGACCCCCTCGAGATCCTGCGTTGGGCGGGCCGCGGGTTTCCCAAAGGTCTGGTGCTTGCCAGCGCCCTGGGACCGCAATCGATCGTTGCCCTCGACCTCGTGGTGAACGCTGGGCTCGACGTCGATGTGGTGCTGCTCGATACGGGCCTTCTTTTCGACGAGACGCTGGAGTTGGCAACGCGCCTCGAGCAGCGGCTCGGCGTCAGCATCGAGCGGTTGAAGCCCGCACTCACGCTTGATGAGCAGGCCGAGGCATTGGGGGAGGACCTCTGGGAAACGGACCCGGCCAAGTGCTGCGAGATCCGCAAGGTCAAGCCGCTGGCCAATCGGTTGGCCGACGCGAGCGCATGGATCACGGGTCTGCGTCGCACCGGTTCGCTCGTCCGCGCGGAGGTCGAAAGCGTCGAGTGGGACGCCGTCCACGGGCTGGTCAAGATCAACCCTCTGGCGTGGTGGCCTCGAGCCCGGGTGTTCGAGCATCTGCACAGCCACGACCTTCCCTACAACCCCCTGCTCGACGATGGATACGCCAGCGTGGGTTGCCGTCCCTGTACGTCGCGAGTCCGCCCCGGCGAAGACGAGCGCGCGGGTCGGTGGCGCGGCCGTGGCAAGACAGAATGCGGCATCCATCATCGACTTGCTGCCACGCAGCCTCGAGAGGAAGCAGCGCAGTGACCGACATTTCCGACGAAGCCCGGATGATGATCGCGGTTCGGCCCAAAGGCGCCGGATTGGTGATCGGTCGCGGGCGCGAACTTCTGGCACGTGTCCGCTACCTGGCTCGCAGCAAGACGCCGATGCGCGTGTGGACGGACGCCGAGCACCTCGCAAAGATCCGAGAGATCCCCGAACTCCAGGAGTTCGTCGGTCCTCTGCACGAGTCGGCCGACGCTTCCACCCTGAGCGACTCGGGGAGTCGGTTCCACCTGGAGCTGGGGACACCCGAGCCCTTCAACGTCGAGGCCTTCTCGCTGGTGTTCCTGTGTGATCTAGGCGAAGCGCTGTCTGTCCGCTGGTACGACCACGCACACGCCCAGGGCAAGCTGGTCAACGATGCGGACATCCCAGCCAGATGCGACTTCGATGTACCCGCGCTGCACTGCGACGGGCCCGTGCGCGTGGCGATCTCGACGGCAGGCCAAGGACCGGGGATGGCCGGCCGGCTCCGCAAGGAGATCGCCCTCGCGCTTCCTCCCAGCACGGGCGAGGCGGTTCGCCGCTTCGGTGCGCTGAGACCGTGGAACAAGACCCCGTGGGGACGTCCTCGGCTCCGCCGACTTGCGAGACAAGCCTCGATCTCAGAGCTCGCCAACCTCGACACCGGCGATGAACTGCGTGCTCGTCGAGTCCTCTCCCAAGCGGACAAGGGCGGACGCGTCGTGTTGATCGGTGCAGGCCCGGGCGATCCCGAGATGCTCACCCTTGGGGCTCTGCGGTGGCTCTCTCGGGCCGACCTCATCGTGGCCGATCGCCTCGTCGCCAAGGCGATGATGGACGGCCTGGCGGACCTCACCAGCGCCGAATGGAAGGTCGTCAACAAGCCCCGCGGAGGCGCAACCGCAGGTCAGCGAGAGCTCGAATCGTGGACCGCGGAGGCTGCCCTCCAAGGCAAGGTCGTCGTTCGCCTCAAGAGCGGAGACTGTGGGTTCTTCGCGCGAACGGGGGAGGAGCTTCAGTGCTACCGGGCCCAGGGAATCGCGGTCGAAGTGGTTCCAGGTGTGAGCGCCATTCATGCCTCCTCGGCGGCAGCCCAGATCCCTCTGACCTGGCGCGGGTTTGCCGACCGGGTTCACGTGGTAACCGCCGTGGGACGCGACGACAGCGAGCCCACCGCGCCCGCCTACGACCCGCAGACCACACTCGTGGTCTTGATGGGCATCAAGGTGTTGCCCCAGCTTGTCGAGCGGCTCATGGCCTCGGGACACCCTCCGGGCATTTCCGCAGCGATCGTGGAGAAGGCGTCGTCCGCCCAGGAGCGGGTCTTCACGGGCACACTTCGAGCGCTACCAAGCATCGTGAAGAAGCACGGCGTCACCGCCCCGGCGACGATTGTCATCGGGCACGTTGTGGCTGAGGCGACTCGAACCCCGGCGGCGGCAACGCCCATGCCGGCCGGTTCCAAGGCACCGGCGCTCGCATAGAGCAGGAGGCGCCAGGCATACTGACGCTCGATGGGTGCGAACGACGAGACGCTTCCGCAGGTCGAGACGGCGCCCGGGCCGCGCCTCGGCCCCGGGCAGCTGTTCGGTCGCTACCTGATCGTGCAGCGCGTCGGTGCCGGTGGTGTGGGCGAGGTGTACTCCGCCTACGACCCCGCGCTCGACCGACGCATCGCTCTGAAGGTGTTGCGGAGCAGCCCGAACGAAGACGCGACGACGGCCTCCGATCGCCAGGCCAGCCTCGTCCGAGAAGCGAAGGCACTGGCCAGCCTTTCCCATCCCAACGTGGTCACCGTCCACGACGTGGGGCGCGAGCTCGAGCGGACGTACATCGCCATGGAGCTCGTCGAAGGGCGAGACCTCAAAGAGTGGATCCGCGAGAAGCCGGACCGTCCGTGGAAAGAAACGCTGAAGATGTTTATCGAGGCGGGCAAGGGCCTGCACGCCGCTCACATCAAAGGCATCCTCCATCGCGACTTCAAGCCCGCCAACGTCCTGGTGGGACACGACGAGTGGGTCCGCGTCTCGGACTTTGGCCTTGCCCGACTCCTCTCTCCCACCGAGGTCACGGGCGCCGACACCAACACGCAAGAACACTCCATCGATGCGTCGGTGAGCATCGACGGCCGCATGGTCGGGACGCCCTATTACATGGCGCCCGAGCAGATCGACGGCGAGACGACGGTGTGCAGTGACGTCTATGCGTTCTGCCTCGCTCTTCACGACGCGCTGTACGGCATCCGAGGCTTCGAGGGCGCGACCCTCATGGAGCTGGCGGTGCGCAAGACCCAGGGTCCGCCGTCGGTCCCCAGCGACACGTGCGGTGTGCCCTCCGCGATCCGTTCGGCACTCGAGCGGGGGCTGCAGCCCACCCCCGAAGCGCGCTGGTCGTCGATGGCCCCGCTCCTGAGTGCGCTCGAGAGAACACTGCGGCCCCGCTCGAGAACGACGCTTCCGTGGTTGCTTGGCATCGGAGGCGTCGCGCTCACGGCGGCCGCGATGGCCCCCGAGGACACGGCCGCTTGCTCGGGCGCGAGCGCTGCTCTGAGTCAGGTGTGGAATGAGCCCCAGGCAGCGTCCGTCACCGCGGGCATCAACGCAACGGAGTCTCCCCTCGCGGTGCGAGCGGCCCAGCATGCTGCCTCGGAGCTTGGACGCGTTGCCGACGCCTGGGAGACCGCCCACACGCGGGTTTGCGAGGCCACCAAACGAGGAGAGCAATCCAGCACCCTGCTCGACCAACGGATGACTTGCTTGCAACGTCAGCTCCTGAACTTGGGCGCCGCGACCGAGGTTCTGTCGGGCGCCGATGCGACCGTTGTCGAGCGGACCTCGCAGATCCTCGAATCCCTGCCAGAGCCCGCTCGGTGCGAGACGCTGTCCGCCGACCCCAAGGCCGCGGAGACGTCCACCGAATCGGATGCCGCGCGGGCTGAGCTCGCGCAGATCAATGCGCGCATCGCCGCCGGGCTCTACCCTGCCGCGGACGAACGCTCCGCGGCCCTCCTCGAGGTGACCAAGACCCTCGATGCGCCGCGACTTCGCTCAGACGTGCTGTACACCCGCGGCGACGTCCTCCGGAAGATGGGACGGATCGAGGACTCGGTCGAGATGCTCGAGCGCGCCGCGTTCTCTGCCTTGGAGTCGGGGTACGCAGCCGGCCAGATGCGTGCAAGCACGTCGTTGGTGATCGTGGAAGGACGACGCGCCGCCCGCCCCGAGGCTGGGCTTCGGTGGGCGCGGTTCGCCGAGGCCGCGCTGCTGAGGGCCGGCGAAGGCCCCCTCGCCCGCTCGAGAATCGCGTCAAACCTCGCATCGGTCTACTCGGAGAAGGGCGAGCACAACGTAGCTGAGGCGCACCTCCTGCGCGCCCTCGAGTTGCTCGATGGCACCAACGCCCCGTCGCAACGCCGTGCCGCCTTGCTCGACCACCTGGGCGTCACGGCCCGCACCCTGGGCCGATTCGACGAGGCCGTGACGCTCCACGAAGAAGCCCTCATGCTGCGCGAAGCCGTGCTGGGTCCCGAGCATCCTTTGCTTGCGCACTCCTTGACGAACACCGCCGCCGCGTACATCGAGCTGGCGAAGTTCGAAGAGGCGGACGCCCGCTACGCACGGGCCCTGAAGATCCGGGAGAAGATCCTCGGCCCCAACCACCTCGACGTCGCGACCACCGTGATGAACATCGGCGTGTCCTACTACCGCCGCGGCCGGCTAAAAGTGGCCCTGCCCTACTTCGAGCGCGCTCTGAAGATCCGACAAGCCGCACTCCCTGCAGGCCACCCCCGGGTGTTGCGGTCCATGGGTAACCTCGCCCAACTCCGCTCCGAAGCCGGCGACCACGACGCTGCGGGGGCACTCTTCGAGGACGTGCTGCGACAGCTCGATGCGCGACCAGACCACGACCCAACGACGCGGGCCACGAACCTGGCCAACCTTGCGGGCCTTCGGGTGGCTCAGGGTCGACTGGACGACGCGGTCACACTCTACGAGTCCTCGCTCGAGATCGACGAAGCTCAGCTCGGCCCCGATCACCCCAACGTTGCGATGACGTTGAGCAACCTGGGGAATGTGTTCGAAGGTCTCGAGCGCTTTGACGAAGCCCTCGCCGCGCAACAGCGGGCGCTCGAGATCCGCGAGGCAAAACTCGGCCCCGAGCATCCGGATCTGATCTGGACGCTCGCTGGCCTCAGTGGCGTGCATCAGGCCTCGGGAAATCCGAGATTGGCAGTCCCACTGCTCGAGCGAGCCCTCAGCATCGCGGAGAAGAACGACCCCGATCCCACGTTGGTGGCCGGCGTCAAGTTCGAGCTCGCCCAGGCCCTCGACGCGACCCATGGTGACCAGGCCCGAGCCCTCGCTCTGGGCGAGGCTGCGCTCGCCGTCTACCGCACCACGAAGGGTCGGGAGGAAGACCTCGCGAACATCGAGGCCTTCGTCACGGACTTGAAGAAGTAGCAGGAAACCGGCGAGCCCCGAGACCGGGCCCCCATGTTGCGACGTCGAGCTTGATCCGCTGACCAACGACGTACTCCTTCCAGTGCTGCGGACTCATGGCGTGCTGCGGCCCATCCGGAGCGAGCGCCGCTTGCTCCGCGGTGTCCATCGCCGACCAATACACCTTGTGAACCCGAACCCGGAACTCGCCAGGTTCGCGGTCGGCCTCGTGTGGCGACTCCGAGAGGCCCTCATGCGCGACCCGAACCTCGACGTTGTACGTGTAGCGCCCCTGGGCCTTGTTGATGTTCTGAAAGTGGATGGTGTTGACGGTCCCTTCCAGAGGAATGGACTCGGCGTTCGGGTCTCCGAAGACGGGCACGACCGCGGCCACCGAGCTCGAGCTGCACCCCAGCAGGCTCGCCATCAGCACGAGGAGCCGTTTCATCGTGTCCACCCCGCGACGCGGGGCCTCGCCGTCCTCACCTGGCGCACGTGTTTTGGGGTCTCCACGGGGCATTCCACCTCACCCAGCCTAGCAAACCACCGACGGTCTTCCCTCTGGAAACTCCAGGGCGTAAGGATGGGCCCAATGGCCAAGGACCCGCTCATCCAGATGCTGGCCGACCCCGAGCGCACACCGATCCGTGGAGCGCTTCCCGTCGTCACGATTCGGCCCGACGACGACCCGGACTACATCGACGCCGTGCGCCGGGTCGAGTCCGAGCGCATCGACTTGCTTCGGCGCGGCCGTGACCACGGCACGATCGTCGAGCTCCTGCGCCCCGACCTGTCGCCCAAGCTCGACACCGCCCAGATGCAGGCGTGCTGGAAACAGGCCGACCCCTTCGTCGTCCGAGATGCCGCGCCCAAAGCCGACGACGCCACCGCCATGCTCCCCGAAGGCTGGGCCGCCGGTCACGATGAACCGGGACGCTGGCAGCACTGGATCGCCGACGCTGCCGCCGAAGCCGTGACGCCCGCGGCTGAGCTTCTCGACGCAGAGCGCGACATCGGGAAGGCCGTCTGCGAGAGCCGCGAAGCGTGGGCAAAGCTGGGCAAGCTCTCCACTGCCCAGGGCGACGCATCACGCCGCTTGGCGTTCGGCGTCGGTGAGGAGGTTCGTGATGACGACCATCCCTCCAGCGAGCGACACGCCGCCGTCTGGGATTGGGCATGCTCTCTGCTGCCTGCTCTGGGCGCGAGCTGGCCCGACTCCCTTCGCAAACGACTCGGGGGTGCGTCAGGCATGCCCCTGACCCCCAGCAACCCGATCGTCTACTGGAACCGCCCCAACGGCGGCGCACTGTTCCACCACGACGCGTTGCCTGGCTACCTCCCCAGCGATGCCGAGAGCGCGGAGCCACCGGTCAGCGGCCAACGCGGCGTCATCTACGTTCAAGGCGCGGGCACCACTGTCTGGCTCAGCCTCTCCATTGCAGCACTGGCCCAACGCTGCTGCGAGTTCATGCGCGACGTCGTCGATGGCGGCGCGCCATGGCTGTTCGACAGCTGGGTCAAGGAGGGCGTATGGCAACCCCTGTTCTTCGCCACCCTCGAGCTCGAGCCCTGCCTTCGCGCGTTGGCGCGCTCGGATGGGGGCCCACTTCGGCCCTTGGTGCACGGATGCCTAGAGTTTACCGGCTTTCTGATCGACTCGGGCCACGCCGCGGTGCTGCGTGCAGGAGACGCCATCGCACTCCCCAACCACGGCCTCGACCGCACCGCGATGCACTCCGTCTATTGCGGTAGCAAGGGCCCCAACGTCGGCTTCTCGATCGGCCTTCGCTAGCAGGCTGAGGAAAAACCCGCGCGGCGGATCACCACGCGCAGCCCCAGCGCTCGTACTCGGGCTTGTGCAAGATCCAAGCGTCCTTGTCCGGCGAGTATCGCCACACGTTGGTCGCCGTGTCTGAGACGCCCTCGGACTTCGACACGTAGACGATCTTCACATCCCGGTGTCCGTCGCCATTGACGTCCTCGTGGGTGACCTTCGCCTTCGTCGCGTCCGCTGGGTACGCATCCATCAGGTGGCGAAGCTCGGTCGCGAGCGCTTGCTCCAAGGTGGGCGTCAGGTCGAAGATCTTCATCTGCGTGATCGTGTTTGGACCACCACCGGGGCACATCACTGGACCCCGGACCCGCACGAGAATCTCGGGCGCACCATCATCGTCGTAGTCATCCGAGAGAGCTGTCACGGCGAACGGTGGCGGCTCATCACCGAGCCACGGCGTGCTTGCTTCGGTGACCACCCCGTGACTCTGGACCGCCCAGACCCCGTCGGTCCGTACCAGCACAACCAACTCGACGCTCGCCTCGGAGACGCCTGTGAAGTTGCGCCAAACCACTGCCGCCCGCCCATCCGAGAGCGAGACGATCGGCGCGAGCTGAGCGAGCTTGCCGCTGAGAACCGCCTTCGACGCCTTCAATGCCTGAGTCTTGGTGGCCACAACCTGCGTGGGCGCTGCGGCCTCCCGCCGCTCGCCTGCAGTCGGTATGGTCTGAGTACCGACGTCGACTGGTTCAGCCGCGGCTTCGGGTACCCCCTCGGCCTCGGGCACAACGACCGGATCCGCAGGCCGGGGCTTGGTTGTGGGAACGGCCGCTCCTGAGCAGCCCGCCAACATCGCTCCGCACGCCCACAGACCTACTCGCACGCCCAAGGCTACCTCAGGCCGGCGGCACGAACACGCTGCCGTCGGGCATGCCTTCGGAAAACCACTGATTGAGCAACGCCTCCCGATCCTCTGGGAACGAGCAGCTCCCCGGAGGCATGCCCCCATCGTCGATCGCGCCCTGAAGCCGCTGCCCAAACGTTCCATCGCCCGCGGGGCGGTGCATGTCGGCGTACTCGAGGAACAGCGTCCCGCCGGGCGCCAGCAGTCCGGTGTGTTCCAGGTTCTGCGCGTTGCTCTCGAGGGTGTGGCACCCGCAAGAGTTTTCGAGCGCGTCCGCAATCGACGGAGGGAAAACACCGGGCATGTCCCCTCGGGGCAGAGGGTCGAACAGCGCCCCATGCGAGGTAACCTCGACGCTGCACGGCGGCCCCTCGGGGACCGGACTCCCGGAGGACGAGCTCTCTTCGGCAACCGGCCCGGTCGGGTTCGTAGATGTGGTGCCAGGCTCGGGCAGCGTCCCAGATGAGCTGCTCGAGCCCACGGCCGTCGTTTCCGTCTCTCCTGGCTGGCTCGTCGACCCGTCCGAGTCCGGCGGACCACCCCCGTCGCTGGCCGTCCCGCATCCCACGAGCATCAGCCCAACCCCCCACAACATCCCCCGCATGCTCACGAGCCTACCGTGGCGGGCCTCAAATCGCGCGGGGACGGTAGCCCCCGAGCGTGCAGACTCGAGTCCACAGGCTGGTCCTCGCTCGGGTAGGGTCCGCCCCGTGGCTTCCTCCACCCCGCTGCGTCGCCTGTTCTCCTACGCCCGTCATCGACGTCCCGCGATCGCTGTTGCCACGACCTACAGCGTCCTGAACAAGCTCTTTGATCTCGCGCCGCCGATGCTGATCGGGGCCGCAGTCGACGTCGTGGTGCAGCAGGAAGACTCCTTCCTCGCGGGGTTCGGCGTGAAGTCGGTGGACACACAAATCCTCCTGCTCGCGGTCGTTACGTTCCTGATCTGGGGGCTCGAGTCCATCTTCGAGTACGCGTACGCGCTCGCGTGGCGCAACCTCGCCCAGACCCTCCAACACGAGCTTCGACAAGACGCCTACGAACACGTCCAACGCCTGGAGCTCGCGTACTTCGAGGACCGCTCGACCGGCGGGTTGATGACGGTCCTCGGCGATGACGTCAACCAGCTGGAGCGTTTCCTGGACGATGGTGCGAACCAGATCATCCAGCTCGTCACCACGGTCCTCGCGGTCGGGGCCCTCTTCATCGCCGCCGTACCATCGATCGCGCCCCTGGCCATCGCTCCGACACCTCTGGTGATCGCCGGATCGCTGTGGTTTCAAAAACGACTCGCGCCGCGATACGCAGACGTTCGTGCCCGCACATCGGACCTCGCAGCGGGCCTCGCGAACAAGCTCACCGGCATCGCCACCATCAAGGCGTTTGTCGCTGAGGAAGCCGAGGCCAAGCAGCTCGAGCGAGACAGCCGGGCCTACCTCGAGGCCAATGCTGCCGCGATCCGCTTGAGTTCGGCCTTCGTTCCCCTGATTCGCATGGGGATCGTGCTCGGCTTCACCGCGACACTCGTCCTGGGAGCCAGAATGGCGAGCGACGGAACACTCAACGTCGGGTTGTACAGCGTCCTGGTGTTCATGACCCAACGCCTGCTGTGGCCGCTCACCCGTCTCGGCAACATCCTAGACCAGTACCAGCGCGCGATGGCGTCCACCCGTCGGGTGCTCGACTTGCTCGACACGCCGCTGGGCATCGAGGACGGCAAGACCCGGCTCGACCGCGCCGATATCACCGGCGCCGTGGACTTTCGGAAGGTCGGGTTTTCGTACGCGGAAGGGCCACCGGTGCTCGAGGACATCGACATCCGGATCGCGCCCGGGTCGAGCGTTGCGTTCGTCGGCCCGACCGGCTCCGGCAAATCGACGTTGATCAAGCTCCTGCTGCGCTTCTACGACCCAAGCTCGGGAGCCGTGTGTCTCGAAGGACACGACGTCCGTTCGTTAGCGCTCTCGGACCTTCGGCGAGCCATCGGACTCGTCAGCCAGGACGTCTTCCTGTTCCACGGAACGGTCCGCGAGAACATCGCCTACGGAGCTCCCGATGCTTCAGCGGAAGACGTGGAACGCGCGGCGAAGTTGGCCGAGGCCCACGACTTCATCCTTCGGCTGGCGGACGGCTACGACACCGTGGTCGGCGAGCGTGGGCAGAAGCTCTCCGGCGGGCAGCGCCAGCGAATCTCACTCGCTCGCGCAATCCTCGTGGACCCGCCGATTCTGATCCTGGATGAAGCAACGTCTGCGGTCGACAACGAGACCGAGGCCGCGATTCAGCGGTCGCTGCAACAGGTCGCTCTCGACCGGACCACGATGATCATCGCGCACCGACTGTCGACGATCCGCAATGCGGACTGCACCTACGTCGTTGAAGATGGCCGAATCACGGAGCGTGGGACCCACGACGAGCTCCTCGGCCTCGGGGGCACCTACGCCGCGCTCTGGTCCGTACAAACCGGCGAAAGATCCGAACATGCCTCTTAGGGTCAGCCTGCCCCCTCGGGGCTAATCGCGCATCGCACGCGGATTCCTTGACAAGTGACCCCATCGGGGCTATAGTAAGGAGGACTCGCGCGGAGTTCTGCTTCGCGGGCGCTGTTTTGCGCTCGCGATGGCAACGGCCGCGACGAAGCCAGGCGACTCGGTCTGGCACCTACTGAAAAGCCGCGATCCAACGCCGTGTTGCGTCTAGGAGCGTGAATCAAAAACCCCAACCCAGGAGCACTCATGAGCGAAGCCATGCAAGCGTCGACGTCCACCCCCGCCCAACCCGCGATCACCCCGCTGGTTCGACATACCAAGAAGCAAGAGTGGGGGAGAGCGTTGCTGCTGTGGCGTCGCGAAGAGAAGCGGGCGTATCAGTTCGAAGACGGAAGCATGCGGGTGTTCGCCGAGCGCTTCTGCAGCATGCTTCAGCCGGCCCTACACCCAGACCCTGTACTTCGGGCCCGTCTGCGGGAGCAGGCAGTCGCCGGGGGCCACGTCGGAGTCGCAGCCGGTGGCTCCAAAGGCAAGGCCCCTCGCGGGCCCATGCCGACGATTGCCGACCAGGTCTCCGTGTTCGGAACCCTGTTTGAGGGTGGCTTTGCTGGCACGGCCTGGCGCAACGCTTGTCGAGCATCGGGCACGAAGAAGGTGCTCAAGCGACACGTTGACCCCGCCGTCGAACGGGCACAGGTCGAGCTTTCCGCAGAAACGCTTCGAGCCCACCTCGGCGCGGGCAACCCACGCGCCATCGTCGATGTGATCATGAGCATCGTCGGCAGCACCTCCCTCGCCACGAAGACCCAGCTCGCCGCGATCGGTGCCCTCGAGGTCGATGCCGCTCTGGGCACGGCGTTTGTCGACTTCCTCCACGACATTGGCGGAGCCGCTCGTGGGCCCCTCGACCGACTTCGCATCGAGCTCGCACGCCTCGGCCTCAAGAAGGTGCCGTGGACGGTTCTCACCGCGGCGAAGGCCCTGCTGCACCCGGAGACCCATCTCTTTGTGCGTCCGTCAGCGGTCCGAGAGCAAGCCAAGTTGCTCATGCCCGGCTTCAAGCTGAGCACGGTCCCCACCCCCGATGCCTATGCGCGCTGTCTCGAGATGGCTGTGGGTATCCGCAACGAGCTCCGCAGCGCCGGCCTTGCGCCGCGCGACCTCCTCGATGTTGCAGAGTTCATGCGGGTCACGCTCTCGAAGAGCCAGCGCGATGAGTTGCTCGGGGCGATGGCCGAACGCAGCCGACCCAAGACCGCGGCAGCCGTTCACTGATTGTCGGGGGTCTACGGTCCGCGGAAGGCTGTGGCCGCCGAGGCGGATCAGCTCGCCAGCCGTAGTTCCAATGGCTTCGGAACGCTCACCACGATCCGCGTTCCTTCGTTCCGAACCGACGATACGTCGATGCTTCCCTTGTTGTCTTGAGCCGCGCGCCGAATCGCCGCCATGCCGACTCCGCGCCCGGAGGTCTCGGTGGTCCGCTCGGCGGACGATAGCCCATCATGAAAGATGAGTTCGAGTCGGTCCCCTCGAGACATGGTGTCCAGGTCGGACTCTTGGATGACCTCCATCGCGAGGGCCTTCTCAACGACGCGCTCGACATCGATACCACGGCCATCGTCCGAGACCGTCACCGTGTAGGCGTCCTCCAGGCTCGACACGGCAATTCGAAGCGTTCCTGCCTCCGCCTTGTCACCTCGCTCGGCTGGCGCCTCGATACCATGGTCGAGAGAGTTCCGGACGAGGTGGGTGAGGTTGCGGAACACCGGGGCCATCGTGTCCGGATCCACACTGGTGTCCATACCGTCAAGCTCCAGCCGAACGGACTTGCCGAGCCTGTCCGCCAAGCCGTCCACAAACATGTCCATCGGTCCGACCAAGTCGGACGCCGGGCATTGGGTGATGGCCGTCGCCCAGCGGCGCAGCCGCGCACCTTGGTCCTCGTCCGACACCGAATCTGCGAGCTCACGGAGCTCTCGAACCTTGCTCCGCGTGACCGAGCACGTCGGGTCCGTCTCGGGGCCGTAGGAGATCCCGAGGATGTCCTCCGAGTCTCGCAGGAACCCTGCCATGGCGTCATCTACAACCTTCAGACCCTCCGCGGTGATCACTTCCTGGTCCTCGACGGCGTGTGCAGTGCTGGCTACGTCGAGCAGCCCCCACGACGCAGCATTCCCTTTGACCGTATGGACGAGACGTCGGATCACGGTTTGGTCCTCCTCCTCCGCAGCCTGCTCCAACAGGTTTCGAGCGTCCGCGACGAAGCGTCCAAACGCCACCCGCTTGCCCAGAATCGAGACTAGGGCGCCGTTGCGTTGGGCCTCCCGTTGGGCCTCCTCCAGCGCTGTGACGTCCGAGAGCGACAACAGCATGGACTCCACCTCGCCCTGATCATCGCGGACGACGCTCGCCTTCATGCTCAGGACCCGATCCTCGATGGGAAACCTAGACGGGATCTGCTCGAGGGTGGTTTCCTCGGGCATCAGGTCCTCGAAGACCTGCTCCAACAGGATCTCGAGTGCCCACTTGCGGTTGTCGTCCGCACCGAGGAGCTCGATGAGCGGTGTGCCGGCAACGATCTCGTCGCGCCCGAACAGCTCGGTGCACGACTGGGTGAACCCCGGCATGACCTCGAGTTCACGACCGATGAGTACGAAGCCGAACGCGACGTTGTCGAGGATGGTTCGAATCGCTCGCGTGCGGTCCGCAACTTGTCCTTCGAGAACCTCCGCGTTGCGTGCGAGTTCCTGCTGACGCACCTCCATCAGCGCGCGGCGTCGATGGTTGGCCTCCTCGCGCTGCTTTGCACGCTCCAGCTGCTTGGACATCGCAGACTGCGTTCCGCCAACGTACATGTCCACGACCTTCTTCTTGAGAAGGTCGACGGTTTTCTCCGACGCGGTCGCCCGCCGTTCCCAGTCAATGCTGTTGAGGTCGTTCATGCTGCACTCCGATCCGAGGTAAACGCGACGGCGACGAGCGTCTGGTTGATGTGAAGTCCGTTGAGTTGTTCGCCGTACGTATCGAACCCGATAGAGGATCGGGAGACCGAGCCCACGACCGCGCCGAGTTCGTCCCAAGTCTCGCGTTCGGTTGCTTCAAGTGCCCGCAACACGCAGTTGAAGCCTAGTAGGAAGTCGACCGGCTCGGATTCTGCGAGGATGTTGAGGTCCGATTCCAGAGCCTCCTTCATCTCGTGGTGAGACCCGAGCTGCAGGACCATGCCCTCCTCGATGGCACAGAAGAACGTCAGGGAGCCGTCGTCGTTGACGGCCTGGACACTCCGGACATACTTCTCTCCGTCGCAACAGAACATGACGGGATGGGAGAACAACGCAGTCCCATCGAGCTTGTCGGTCTCGAGACCCAACGCGCGTGCATACGCTTCCGCAGCGGGGTACCCATCGAGTTCATAGACTTTGCGATCGTCGGGGTCCGCACGAGTCACGGCGAGCATGGCCGCCTCTGTGGTGAAGTGCTGATGCTTGACCACCCGGAACTTCGTGCCACGACTCTTCGCCAACACGACGGTCGCACGGTCCGCAGCGGCTGTCCCGTTGTGGACGACCGTCGTCCGCTTGAACGCGAGGTCATCCCCGGCTGATCCCCCGGCCAGAGCGACCCCCGCCAACCCGGCTGCAAGAGCCGCCGAGACTCGCTCCTCCACACGACACAGGCCGTCGACGAAGAGCAGGGCAACGTACTCGTCGGGATCAATGTTGTCAGCATCCGTGCCGTGACGCTCAAAGAGCAACTCAGCGAGCGCCTCTCCGCGTGCGTCGTCGAAGTCATCGAGCCCCTCCACGGACTCAACCACCCAGTCCACCCCGGTGTCGCACAGACCGGAGATCACAAGCGAGTCGCGCGAGTGCTGTGCACCAAGGTGTTCTCCTGCCGTAGAGCAACCCACCGTTGGAACACCGGGGAACCGCTCGGCAAGGGCCCTGGCGACGGCGTCCCCGTCGTGTTGGGAGCTGTAGAAGACGAAGATCATCTCCGGAGTTTCAGACCAACCGCCAGTGGCCTCTTGAACTGCCCCGGCCCCATCGACCTGCAGCGACGATCCTTCCAGAGTTCGCATACCCGTCCCTATCGACGGAACGCCGAAAAAGTTGATGGGGCTTTGTTCAGGCTGCCGGAGCGTGGTCCGCTCCGGGCCGCTCACCCACGCATCGGCCCAGCATCGAGCGAGAAGCTCCGCTCGTCGTGGAAGTCGGGTTCGGATCTGGGGTGCCGGAGCGCCCAATGGGAACACGCACTGTCTGGACTGCGGACAACCGCGGCGAGACCGAGATGCGTCGGGTGTTCGATACCTCGCAGCAGGGGCCCGGTCGCCAGAACCCGGGCGACCATCTCATCGCGCACGACCGAAACCGAGATCGGTTCCTCAAACGATGCCGACGACCGACAACGGTACCCCGTGAACTCAAACCGAGTGGCTTGCCCGGTCGGAGAGAAGTTCCACTCCACGTAGCGGCCACTCGCGCTCGCGATGAAGATCTCCGCGCAGGTGTGTTCCCACAACTTCGCAGGGTCCAATCGGTCCGCCGGAAACGCGAGACACTCGAGGGCACCGGAGAACTCGAACACAACCTGGAGCCCTCCCTCATCTCGCTGTACTTCGGCGCAAACGGACGTGACCGAGGGCCCGATATCGGCAGAATGGCGCTCGAGCGAGGTCCGGAGCAGGGGGGCCATCACGGCACGTATCTCCCCACAGAAGGAAGGGTCAAGGCAAGTTCGCGCGCCATCCTAGGGGTGCAAGGGCCCACGCCGCCACCACGATGCACAGCAGCAGGACCACGACATGGCCCGGTAGCAGGGGCCCGGTCGGGTCCTCGTCAATCGGTAGCCCCGCACGCCTCCAGGGCACACAGAACAGCAGGACCAGAAGTGATGCGCCCACGTACGGCATCGTGTTGATGAGCGCGATCGCGGTATGCAGCCCCAGGAGAAGGATGCCCCAGAACAATCGAAGACGGGACCCGAAGAGCAGGAAGAGCGCACCGCCTTCAATGACCAAGGTCGCCACGGAGGCGACAGCCGCAAGCTGGGGGTCTTCGATCAACGCGTCTCGAAGGCTCGCAAGCCAAGGCCATGCGGCCAGCGGCTGCTGCTGCAACACCAGCGCCCGGACCTGCGCACCGTCGGCCCAGGAAGCCCCGGTGGCAATGAGCTTGCTGAGCGCCGAGCCCACATAGCCCGCGGCAAGGCATCCGAGCGCGCCGGCTTCTGCAAGGCGCTCGCGAAACGTTCGCGTGGCGGAGGCTTGCAGACTGGCCGCCCAGATTTGTCCAAGCGTCCACCCGAACAACACCGCCCCTGGGAAGAAAGCGTTGCGGGATGGGGACCCGAAGATCTGCGTCTGCCACTCGCTGAGAACTGCTGCCCAGCCCAATGCCCACAACCCAGCCGCGATGGGCCGTCGATCTCGCGCCACCCCAAGCAGGCCGATGCAGACGAGTCCGAACAGAAACCAGGGTGCGCCGGGGATGGTGGACAGCCAACGCGACAGCTCTCCGGTCGGCGGGTAGCGCAGGGGCTCTTGTGCCTGCCAGTTGACCTGGAACGCTTCCACCGCCTGGGACGCTGCGGTGATCCCAACCAGCCCGAGTCTCAGGGGCGCTCGAGAGGTGCCGTCCCATGCCGATCCCCACAGCTTCATCGTCTGCTCGCCCGGCACCGTGCGACCACGCAGTCCTCAGCGTGTCTCGTCGGCTCGTCCAGTCGGTATGCACGGGATACGAGTACGACCCCCTGGTCTCCCTCCCCTGCGCGGTGCTGCAGGAGTCGTCTCTGGTCACGCTCGACGTAGTCCAACAAGCGGTGATCCGGCCCGCATGCGGCCTCGACCGTCTCGGCCTCCCACGAGCAAGACCACTGGTGGAATGCGTCGAGTTCCGACGCGTGCCCATCGGCATCGACCACAAGCATCCGCGCTACGACGGCTGGAGCATGCCCTTGGTACATATCGAACACCGACAGCGGAAACAGGTTCCTGGGACCCCGTGCGGCCACCGCGTAGGTCGCGAAGACCGCAATCGCCACCACCCACGCCAACGGCGGTCGTGAGCGATGCGGCTTGGGCGACTGCGACACTGACCGCACGCTACAGCACGAGCGTGGGAGGTTTCGCGCTTACCTCGCTCGCGTTCGTCGCGCGCCAATCCCCCGGCGAACGAACGCTCCGCCAAGCGTGGGCAGGGCCAAGCCGTGCACCTCTATTTTGAGCCTGGAAGGTCCTTGCACTCACCCTTCTTCAGGACGCCGGTCCCCGCGGCAGCCGCGGCACACGCGTTCGAGTGCTCCTTCTGGTCGCATCCGCAGACGGGGTCGAACTGCTGAGTGCACATCTCAGGCCTCTTCTTGCAGACCGCTGTCGCATCGGCCCACCCGCACATCCCGCTGGGCTCGTAGGCGCAATACTCGTCGGCAGCGCACGTGTCCCCTGCTCGCGCCCCACAGGTTTTTCCTTCGGTCGGCGGCTCGGGCTCGGGCTCGGGTTCGAGCTCGGGGGCAGGCTCCGGCGTGTTGACCGGGCTGGGGCTCGCGTCGCTGCCTGCAGTGTTCGGTGTGTTCGAGCAGCCGACCGACAGCGGCACGGCAAACAGGAGGACCCACGGGCAGTACGCTCGACGAGGACGCATGTGCCCACGGTACCAACCCTCGCGGCCTCCCGGGCGCCTATAGTCCCAGGCCATGGTTCTCACAGAACTCGGTGTTCAACGTCCTCCGCCCGTGCACGGACTTGCACTGCCCGGTCCAGACGCCAACAGGCCGACCCAAGATCGCGACTGACCGATGGATGTTTCCTTCGTCATTTTCGACTGGGACGGCACGCTGTCCGACTCCAAGACCAAGATCGTTGCCTGCCTCCGGAGCACCCTCGCCGCACTGGAGGTCCCCGCCGGCACCGACCTCGAGCTCGCCAGTGTGATCGGGCTGTCACTCGACGACGTCGGCCGGGCGCTGATCCCCGCAGCCGACGAACCGATGGTCAAAGCGTTCACGGTTCAGTATCGCGAACAGTGGTTCGCCTCCGGGCCACCATCGACGGAGCTCTTTCCAGGCGTCGTGGAGACCCTCACCACGCTACGGGGTCGCGGGCTCCCGCTCGCGGTGGCCACCGGAAAGAACCGGGCCGGCCTGGACCGCGAGCTCGGAGCCAACGAAGTCGCTGAGCACTTCGTCGCAACCCGCACCGCGGACGAAACTCGCTCGAAACCGCATCCTCAGATGCTTCACGAGCTCCTCGACGAGGTGGGAGTTGCGGCGGAGCAGACGGTGCTCGTGGGTGACAGTCACTGGGACCTACAGATGGCGAACGCCGCGGGTGTTCGCGCGATTGCGGTCAGCTATGGCGCGCAACCGATCGACCGGCTGCTGCAGTACACCCCGTGGGCGCAAATCGACACGATTACGGAGCTCCTGGGCCGCATCTGAGTCCGCCTCCACGTCAAACATCCCACCCCGGTCCCTCACGCCGTTGCTCTGGACCGCAGCGGTGCGAACGCAACGGCGCAGCGTGCTGCTGCACCCTCGATGGCGCCTCTGGCTCCAGTGCGGGACCACGCTCAGTGGGCCACTGCGGCTGCACTCGTCCCAAAACTGAGCTGGCCGAAAGGCCGTTGTCGGAATCTGGACCTTGAAGTTGTCGAGCTTCGCCCGATAGAAGTCTCATGAGCGCCGCGCAGCCTTCTCCGAGCTTCGATCCGACCGAAGTCCGTGCCCGTTTCGCACTGGACTACATCCACGACCGACACCGAAGGCTCATTGCGGGCGAGGAAGTCATCGTTCACTGCCACCACTACAACTCCCGGATTCAACGGACCGTGGAGGGGGCGGCAGGTATTGACGGCAAGACCATCTTCCGCAGCGCGGCTCGCAACTCCTTTGTTCGCCACATCGCGGCGGGCTTCCAAGATGGAGACCCCGAATCCACGCGCTGGGCCGTCGCCCAGGAGCTGTTCGCCGAGCTCGGGTACGGAACGCTCGACCTGTCCGATCCATCCAGCGACACCGTTCGTCAGACCGCTGGACACTTCGTTGAGGGCTGGGGCGCGGCATTCAATGACGAGGCCAAGCCGGTCTGCACGCTCGCCGAAGGCTACATCGAAGCGGCCTACATGGCAGTCCGTGGTGAGTCGGTCGAAGTTCGCGAGACGGAGTGCATGCACTGCGGTGCTTCCTCGTGTGGGTTTAGCGTTCGGCGAGGGGCGGAAGCATGGAGCCCCCCGGCGATCTCCGAGCGCATCGAGGCGGTGTCGACCGAAGCCGACGCGGAGCTCGCCGAGTCCAACATCGACGAGAACGCGATTATCAACGCGGTTGTCGGCCTCCCCATTCGCGGTGGCGACGACGGACTGATCCCTGCGTTCGGCGTCTACCTGGCCAACACCCCCGCCGACTTCTACAACCAGGTCGCGATCGAGTTCGTGGAAGCCATGACCGAGTGCGGGCAACGAGAGATCGCGAGTCGCTTGCTCAGCGAAGCAGGCGAGAGCTGCGCGATGAACACGTTCCGCGGGATCATGGACTCAGCGGAATGGGAAGGCCTGGTCAAGCCCATGCTGCAGAATCCCGAGGACACCATCTTCGCACTGGTCGCGCTGTCCAACGCCTTCGGCTGGGGCAACTGGCGTATCACCGAGCATGAGCCTGGAGAGACGCTGGAAATCGTGTCCTTCAACGGCTACGAGGCTCTTGGCTTCCTCGAGACGCGTGGCCGCGCAAGCGAGCCCCAGTGCTGGATGCTTCAAGGCGTCTCGGCGGGGATGATGGCCCTGGTCTACGGAGAGGGCAGCTTCTCGGAACGCTTCGGCACCTACCTCGCCGACGAGCACGACTGTATCGCCAAGGGCAACTCGGTGTGCGCCTTCGCGGTCGAGGAGTCGTGACCCACCGCGAGCGCGTCTACGCCTGCATTCACCCCGAGACCTACAAATACTACCTCCCACGCAACCTCGTACTCAGTACCTGGAAGCGTCTGGAGCGTCAGTACGGGGCTGCGGTGACGACCCCGGGTTTTGGGGTCGTCGAGATCCGAACCCCGGCGTTCCTTCTTCGTTCGACCCGAATGCTCAACCCGATCACGGTCATTCGAAGACGCGCCTGTTCTTCCGAAGGGCTCGCGTCCCTTCACCAACTCCTCCACTTCGACGAACAAGCCTACCCGGCCCACGACAGCCCATGACTGACGACCGCCCCACCGCGACTTCCCCTTTTGCCACCCTTTCGATGGACCAACGATGGTCGATCGCCGAGGTGGGTGAGGATTTCGAGTCCATCACCGGGATCGCCGCGGATGGTGTGATCGGCAAGCCGATAGAAGCGCTCATCTCCAGACGAGACCGCAGAGGCTTGCAGGAACTTGATCGGCAGCGATCGACCTATCAGGGGGGCTGGATCGACGTGATGCTGCAGGTCACCGGAACGGACGGCGATGCGCTGGTCCGCCTCCGTGCGACGCAATCCGCGGACGGTTGGGTCGCCTGGGCCGAGAACCTACTGTCCAACCCCGGTGACGTCCTGCAACGGCTCAACGCCGAGACGGGATGGTGCCGCAACGTCGTCTCGCGTTCCGACGAGGGCATCGTGGTCCTCAACGCGGACAACACGATTGCAGAGATCAACCAGAGTGCGATGGACCTGCTCGCGTTCCGCTCCGCGGACGGGTTGCTACTCTCGCAGGAGGTTGTCACGGACTCGGATTTCTTCGCTCACCTCGGCGACGACCGGTTCGCAGAACTCCGCGCGGGAGCGACGAAGGCCGCCAAGAAGAAGAAGCTCAGGGTCGTCTCTGAGGTCGAACACGAAGAGCGTTCGCTCGAACTCCGCCTCAGCGCACTGCACCTACCGGTCCAGGGCCATGTCGGATGCACCCTGTCTGTCCGAGACATAACCGTGCAGAAGGAGGTCGAACGAGTGTCGGCCCAGCTCCACGTCAAGAACGAGGACATTCGCGTCATCCTCAGCAACTTGGAGCAGGGGATCTTCACGATTGAGGGCGAAGGACGAGTCCACCCCGAATATTCGGATCACCTCCCGAGACTGCTAGGCACCGACGATATTGGTGGACGAGACGCGCTGGATCTGGTGTTTGCGTCCGCCTCGATTGGGGTGGACGATCTGGCGCGGACACGAGCCGCCCTGAATATTTCACTCGGGAACTCGACCTTCAACTTCGAACTCAACCAGTATTGTTTCCCCACGCGGTTCGCGATCGTCCGCGACGGAGAGACCCTGCAGATCGAGGCGAACTGGGTCCCGATTGCCTCGGAGGACGATATCACCACCCGAGTGATGGTCGTACTCCGCGACGTCACCGAACTCGAGTCGCTCCGCGACGCGGCGGCGGCCGGACAACGGGAGCTGACGATGATCGCCACCCTGCTCGCCATTCCGCCGGGCGCGTTCGAGGAATACGCGGAGGCTTGTGCGATCGGGCTCGAGGAAGCCCTGGCGGCGGCGCGGGGAGAGCCCACGGACGACATCGCCCTGGCCCGCACGATCCACACGCAGAAGGGCAACGCCCGCGCATGGGGTCTCAAGGCCATCTGCAACTCGATTCACGAGCTTGAAAACCACCTGCTCTCCCCCGACCGCGACAACGAACAACTTGCCGCTGCGACCGAGGACACAAAGTCGGTCCTCGAAACTTACCGAACGCTGGCGACCGAGAAACTCAACCGGACGCAGGGTACAGCGAAGGAGGTCTCCGGCCAGGACGCGAAGCTCCTCGAGGAGCTCTACGCGCTCGCAGCGAGGACCCCAGACGCGCTCCCTCCCACCCTACGGGCGCTCGCGAGCGCTGCCGCATTCGTTTCGATGCGGCCCCGCCTCGACAGCATCGCCGCCGAGCTGACGCTACATGCCGAACACACCGAAAAGGAGGCGCCTGGCTTCAGCTTTCCTGACAACTTGTCGGTCCACCGCCAGCGGGTTCGAACGCTCCACGGGGCGTTCGTCCATCTCCTGACCAACGCCCTCGACCACGGTATCGACACCGGGGAACTTCGCGCCACAGCGGGGAAGCCGCCCGCGGGTCATATCTCCGTCACCGCATCCGCGTCAGCCACAGGCGTCGACATCGTTCTCCAGGACGACGGCAAAGGGCTTGCGCTTGGTCGTCTACGTACCAAGTCCGGCAACCCGCAACTCTCACTCGAGGAGGCCGCTGAGGCCGTGTTCGCGCCCGGTACAAGCACTGCCGAGAGCGTCACGCACAGCTCAGGCCGAGGCATGGGCATGGCGGCCGTCCGCTGCGAGATCGAGGAGCTTGGCGGGTCGATCAATCTGGAGTTTGCGGGAGTCGATAACACCGTGGACTACGCCCCCTTCAGCCTGCGAGTCACCCTACCCGCTAGCGTCGCGCGAATCCTCGAGACGCCCGTGACCGAGGTGGCTGCCTGAATCTCGCAGCCAAGATCAGTACCGGTGGACTGGCTTTCCAACTTGGAACGAAAACAGGGCACCTGAGTCCACCGCCGGATCCTCAGGATCGCGGCCGACGACTGTGGCGTCGAAGAATGGAGCGATCCCCAGACGGGTGTTTACCGTGTTTGCGCCGGTCGGCATGAAATACAGCCAGACCTCTCCGCGGACGACCACCTGGTCCCCGAAGGGCGTATGGATGCTCTCATCCATCTTCGCCTCGCCGACCGATGTCGCCGCAACAGCAGGCCCGAACGCGAACCTTCTCCGTGGTGTTGGAGGATTGAAGTAGCTGAAGAGCCTAAATGAAAGCGTCGGCGTCGTGCTCGGTGCCCCAACGATCCGAGAGTCGAGCGCGACCTCACCGAGCGCCGGGGGCTGGACGCCCCCGATATCGAGCACCCCCACCTCATCTGCATCCCTCCACTCCTGCGTGTAGCGAGCGGTCAAGGCGGGACCAAGCACCCACCCTGTGACGTCGCGGTTCGTTCGGTCGGGCCGCTGGGTGACGAACGCATCGAGGGTGAGCTGCGCGGCTCCCGAGTAGCGAGCTCGCTCGACAGGGTCGGACGTGTTGAGTGGACGCCACTGGTAGCTCTGCCCACCGAGTTCTCCGGAACCGATCAGCCGGACCTGCCACCCAGTTGGGAGTTCTTCGCAGTGACCGTCGGTCGCGCGGCGACGCCCGTCCGAGACGAGTTGCCCGCGGGCCTCGGCGAGCAGAGCCTCTTCCGCCTCCACGCTCGCCCGCAGCGCCTCGACTTCCGCCACCAACACCTTCAATCGACCGTCGCGGTCGGCGTTGAACTCCAAACGCTGAATCTCGTCCGCAGCTTGCTGACGGGCATCCTCCGCCTCGGCCCACGACGCGTGCACCAAGAGCGTCTGGACCATCCGCAACTCGGTCTGCATCGCTCCTGTCGCGGACGGGCCCGGACCGGGTGCTCCCGAGGGAACCGCCTCGAGGCTCTCGACGAGCTGACGGGCCCGGGACTCCAACTCTTCACGTGCCGCCGCGTCCAGAGCACCGGGGAAGGCAGGAGGGGCTTGTGGACCCGGTTCTTCCTGCACCCTCTCGCGAGCCTGCTGTGCCACTGCGAGGTCCTCTCGTGATGCATCCAGTCTAGAGGTCAGGCGCAAGACGACCATGCACGGATGCGCCACGCCATCGCGTGAGGATTGGTCGGTCCACTCGTAGGCCAACGTCAGCCCGGCTCGCCATCCCGAGCTGAACTCGTCGACGCGGGTCTGATAGCTCCCGGAGGTTTCTCCGGCCGGTGCCTTGAGGAAGACGCTCGTGGTGAATCCCCCGGCCATACTCACCCCGTTGAAGTCGAGCCCCCCCTCCGCCCGCAGCGACGTCGCTTTGGTGGCCTTGGTGCCGCGAAACTTGATATCCGCAGCGCCGAACACAATCGAGGAGCCGGCCTCTCTCGCGGCGTTTGCGACGGTGGGAGCCAGCATGCTCAAGGCAGCGACAACGAGAGGAGCACGACGCGAAACACTCATGCGATCGTCCGTCCTCGGTCGAACGCACCGCCTGCGGTGATCGTATACGTCTTCGAAAGCAGCGGTTCGTCCGTCCCCACATCGGTGACCTTGATCGACACCTTCGAACCCGGTGCGCCCTCGGCCCGAAAATCGAGCGACACCGGCTTCTTCCGCGGCACCGCGGTCGACACAGCCTTCGTCGACGCGACGTCGATCTTCAGACGGTTGTTGACCCAAGCTTGCAGCCGGTCGACGCGACCACTCTCCGTCTTCATTTCGATCTTCCACTTCATCGGTGAGGGCGCCTCCGGTGCACATCGGGTGTGCACGAATCGACGCGCTCCGTCACGGAGAAATTCAGCGCTTGCGTGGGTCGACGCCCCGGTTCGCCTCGAGAAATCGGTTCTCCTCGACCGGAGACCGCACCTCGGAGATAGCGGCCGGGTGTTTCGCCAACCACGGCTTGGGCCGGGTTGGCCGACGTTCGAAGCCGCCGCCGCAGTTGGGGCATACGTCGTGCAGCACATCCTGGACGCACGCCATACAGAACGTGCATTCGAAGGTGCAGATCATGGCATCAGCGGCGCCGTTGGGCAGCCCCTTGCCGCAGTGCTCACAGCTCGGTCTGAGTTCAAGCATCGATTCGGTCTCCATTGAACCCCACGCCCTCGAGCTCGAGCAAGAGCCGTTTGGCCGGCAGCCCGCCGCCGTATCCGGTGAGTCGCCGATTGTGGCCGATCACCCGGTGGCACGGCACGATGATCGAGATCGGGTTTGCCCCGTTTGCCGCCCCGACTGCCCGGACTGCCCGGCTGCGACCGATGTGGTGTGCGAGCGCTCCGTAGCTCGAGAGCGCCCCGTACGAGATCTCGGTGAGTGCGTGCCACACCTCTCGCTGAAACTCGGTGCCTTCGGCGGCAAGCGGAACCTCGAAGGCCCTCCGCTCACCCGCGAAGTACTCCGCGAGCTGCGATTGCGTGTCCTCGAGGATCCGCGAGGACTGTGCGGACCCGTCGCTGTCGGGACGAGACTTGGCCCGTAGTGGTTGGCCGCAGGTGTCCGCGAACAAGAGATGGGTCAGCCCGTTTGCGCTCGCCGCGAGCAGAAGCGTTCCTACCGGGCTTGCCAGTTCTGTGCACTTCGTCATGCGTGTTCCTCTCGGGGTGCGGACCCGTGACGCCACAGCATCATCGCGGCATAGGCTCGCCACGGCTGCCACGCTTCGGCGCGACGTCGCACCTGGGCTGTCGTGGGCAACGTATCTGCGGGACCCCGAACCGCTTTGCGCAGACCGAGATCTCCGGCAGGAAAGGCATCGGGCTCCGACAGCGCTCTCATGGCGATGTATTGCGCCGTCCAGTCTCCAATCCCCCGGAGGGCGGTGAGGCGCTGGATTGCGGTCTCGAGGTCTGGCGCAAGCTCGAGCACATCGTCCCCATCGGCAACCGCTCGCGCCAAACCTCGGATGGTGTTCGCACGCGCCTTCGGCATTCCGATGGATGCAACATCGGCGTCCACGAGGTCCCGCGGACATGGAAAGAGATGCGTGGGACCGCTCTCGCTCGCCCCCGGCAGCGTGCGACCAAACCGAGTCACAATGCGTCCGAACAGCCGCGTAGCCCCGACCACGGTCACCTGCTGGCCGACGATCGCCCGGACTGCCAGCTCGAAGCGATCCCAACAGCCGGGCACACGAGTGCCGGGCATCGCCGCGGCAGCCTCGGCCAGCAGAGGATCTCGCCCGAGTTGTTCGGCGATGGCCGACGCGTCCGTATCGAGGTCGAACAGTCGCCGTACGCGTCCAGCGATCGCAACGAGATGGGGCGCCAAATCACCGGCCACGCGCAGTGACAACGAAGCCCGCCCGCGGGTGCTCGGACCCACTTCGATCACCCCGGTGTCGCCCGAGAGTTCGACCGAGCGCCGGTAGGTGCGACCGACAATCTGCTCAACGTTCGGCGTGAGCCTCGGGGTCATCCAGGCGAGCATGTCGTCCCAATCGAAAGGCTCCTGCACTGGCAGCAGGACGGTGAGCGGCCCGCCGACGTTCCGCGAACCTGGGGCGAGTTTGCGAATCTCGGTGGGGGTCCTCTCGAAGCACTTGCGGATCGCAGCGTTGAATCGCCGCACGTTGCGAAACCCTGAAGTGAGCGCCACTTGTGACATCGGAAGCTCGGTGTGCTCGATGAGATGCTTGGCAAAGTGCACGCGCCGGGTCGTCGCGATCGCCTGCGGCGAAGCACCCAGGTGCTCACGAAACAGGCGACGCAAGTACCGGTCGCCCACTCCGAGTCGGTCCGCGAGCGCCTCCACCCCCGCTTCATCGAGGGCACCCTCAGCGATCAGTCGAAGCGCACGCGACACCGTCGAGGAGGTCCCTCGCCACGCAGGGGTCCCAGGAGCGGTGTCCGGACGACAGCGTCTGCACGCTCGAAAACCGGCGTCCTCCGCACCCGCCGCACAAACGAAGAACACGCAGTTCTCCGACTTGGGAGTTCGGGCAGGGCATACGGGTCGGCAATACACACCGGTACTCGTGACCCCAGTGAAGAACCGCCCGTCAAACCGGGCATCCCGGGTCCGCAACGCCCGATAACAAATGTCGTGACCGAGTTCGATGGGTTAGCGATAGCAGGCACGTACTCGCGACGCTGGACGTTTTCGGACCTGGTCGTTTGCGCTCATCCCGACATGTTTCCATCCTCGCAGAGGGCGTGACACTCTCCCCCGAATGAGTCCGCGAATCGCGACGCTCGCAGCCTTGGTCTTCTCGGGCTGCTTCACTGATGCCGGTTCCGGGTCAGGCTCTACCACCGGGGAAACCACGAGCAGCGGGTCGACGGCAGCGACCCCCGAACCGGGCACGACGACGGGCGGGTCCACGTCGACCAGCTCGTCGGGTGAGGTGGCAAGCTCGAGCACCGCCACCGGGGACGAGAGCAGTAGCGGCAGCAGCGGCAGCAGCGGCAGCGAATTCATGGGGTGCTGGGGCTCGGGAGTGCCCTGGAACGTGATGTCGATCGACCTCGACTCCCTCGCAGGCCAGCTCCCGGGCTCGCTGACCCTGTCCCCCAATGGTCTCCGGCTCTACTATCTCGCGGGGCCACCCGGACTGCGCAGGCCACACCGTGCGGAGCGAGACTTCGTCGGAGGGGTGTTCCATAGCGGCGCGCCCTTGTCGGGTTGGAGCACCGCGGGGACGGACCTCGCGCAGCTACGCGTGGCCGAGCTTGGTGATCGCCTCATCGTACGTGCCGGTAGCGACCTCGGGGTCAGCTCCGCATCCAAGGGCACGTGGGACCTGCTGTCGACAGTCACGTTTGAGGCCGGCTTCGAAGAACTCACCGACCCCGCCATCGACGCGTTCGGCGACGAAGTCGTCTTTGCGCGACGTGAGGAACTCCGAGATGGCGGCGGCGAGCCGACGTTGATCTGGGCATTGTACCAAGCCGCATGGCCAGCGGAGTCGCCGGCACCGGTGAGCCCCGAGCGCCTGGTGCTTCCGAGCTTCGGGCTCGAGCACGCCCAGCTATGCCCGGTGCTCTCGCCCGATGGGGAGCACCTCTTCGTCGGCGGCTCGTTCCCGCAGACCTGGGACACATCGGTCAGTGGGGACCTCGACATATTCGAGAGCGTCTCCGAGGACGGCGGCTGGAGCACCCCCAACCGGGTAGAGTCCGTCAGCTCCGCGCAACAGCACGCTTGCCCCGTTTCGGTGACCGACAACGGCTGCGAGCTCATCGTCCGCTACTTCGACATCCCGTTTGCGGGCAACACGTACATGCTGGCCTGGCGACACCGTCCGTAGTTGGTCGTGCCGCTCGGCTGCTCGAGATCCGCGTCAGCCACGCGCGGTATCGTCCATCGGACTCCTCAGCCCCCTGACCACAGAAAGTGCTGTGGAGAGTCGACCGAAGAGGGACCCCCCTAAATTCCGAAGATGCGGAACTGCCGCCACTCCGCGCGTGGACGGCCCTCGGCGGGTTTGATCTCCGAAAACACGGGGATTCGTGGGGCTGTCGACTCTTGGGGCGGTTGCGCCGCCGAGGCTGGACTCGAGCCCGCTCGAGCCCACTCGGGCGACCGCTGGTGGCACCGGCCCAGCTGCTCTGGGCGGCCAACCTAGAGACACCGACTCGGCCGGCGAGGTCCGGTTGGCGGCTCATGTTGCCGATGTCCGATAGGGGATTACATATCCCACCCAGGCGCCCATGAAGCTTCTCTCGCTCCCCACACTCGCCATCACCCTCATGCTCTCCGCGTGCGCCTCGGACTCGTCCTCCACGCAAGGAGCCGACGACCGCACGCCCATCGGCAAGGCCGACCAAACCGGCTCCTGCCAGGTCGAAGACACAAACCTCTGCGGCGGCCCATCCGACGGCAACTGCTGGTGCGACGACTCCTGCGAGGACATGGGCGACTGCTGCGAAGACAAGCCCGTCGTCTGCGATGGTGAGGAGCCCGTGTTCTGCCCCGACGGCAGCACCGAGTCCTCGACCGTCTTCACCGACGCTTCCGACGGTGCGGAATGTGCCACCGACGTCCTTCACTGCGTCACCAACGACGGCGGCGCGTGCCCACAGTTCCTCCCCCTGCCGCCCGACTTCTGCGAGGGCGGCGAAGTCGTCCAAGGTGGCGATTCCTACATCGCATCGACCGACGGCATGGAGTGCGTCATCCCTTCGGTGCACTGCCTCACCACCGACTTCGATCAATGCCCACAGCTCACACCCCTGCCTCCGGACTACTGCGAAGACGGCGTCATCGAGAACGGCCCCTCTTCGTACGTCCCCTCCGGCGACGGCATGGAGTGCGAGTTGCCCAGCGTCCACTGCACCACCGCAGACCCGGCCGCGTGTGAAGACGATGGAGAAGAGCCCTGCGAGGGCGGTGAGATCGTCGAAGAGCAAGTCTTCGTCGATGCTGAGGATGCCGCGTTCCAGTGCGAAGAGGCCGTCCAGCACTGCATCACCGACGACTCTGACGCATGCCCCTTGCTCAGCCCACTTCCACCCGGCTTCTGCGAAGACGGTGAGGTCGTTCAGGGCGCCCCATCCTACCTCACCTCAGCCGACGGCATGGAATGCGAGCTGCCCTCCGCACACTGCGTCACCCCGGACTTCGACGCATGCCCCCAGTGGACACCACTGCCTCCCGACTACTGCGAGGACGGCGACGTCGTCAGCGGCTCGAGCTCCTTCATTCCGTCCGCGGACGGCATGGAGTGCGAGATCCCCAGCGTCCACTGCGTGACCACTTGCGGCGAGTAGCGGTCGCACCGCGGCGTTCACCTCGGATCTCCCCTGTGGAGGCCTCGGACGCGCCCAAGCAGCGTCTCCGCGGGCTCTGAGCCCGAATCAAGCAAAAAAGTGAGCCCACCGTGTCACAGACCGGTGGGCTCTCTCGTCCTGGGGGCATGAAGCAACGTCTCGAGTACTATGGGCTCGCCCCCGAGCTGTTTGAACCACTCGTCAAGCTCGAGGAGGCCCTGGCGAAGTCTTCACTGGGCAAACCGTTGGTCGAACTGGTCAAGATCCGCGCGTCGCAGATCAACGGCTGTGCCTACTGCCTCGACATGCACTTGCGTGACGCTCGGGCCGCCGGAATGCCCGAGCAGAAGCTCGATGTCGTCGCGGCATTCGGCGAGTCGCCGATCTTCGATGCCCGAGAGCGGGCCGCTCTGGCCTGGACCGAGGCTCTCACCGAGGTCAGCCAGCGCGGCGCACCACAGCGTGTCTACGCGCAGCTCGAAGAGTTGTTCAGCGACCGAGAACGCGTGGACCTCACCTTGGCGATCTGCGCGATCAACAGCTGGAACCGAATTGCGATAGCGTTTCGCACGCTGCACCCCGTGCGCGCTTCTGGATGACGGCTGCTCCCGATCCCGTTTCCGACTTGTTCGAGCGCTCACGCGGTCGGCTGTTCTCGCTCGCCTACCGCATGACCGCATCTGTGGGCGACGCACAGAACATCGTGCAGGACACTTGGGTGCGCTGGATGGGTGCACCGCACGCGGAGGTGAACGATCCGCTCGCCTACTGGGTCCGCACCGCCACCCGGTTGTGCCTCGACTTGCAGCGGTCCGCTCGCGTGCGCCGAGAGCAATACGTCGGAGCCTGGCTTCCCGAGCCACTCATCTCGACGGACCGCGCTGATGCTCCCGATGCCGCGCTCCACGAGCGGGAACACGTCGACGTCGCATTGATGCTGGCCCTCGAGCGACTCAGCCCCGCCGAGCGTGCCGCGTTCCTGCTCAAGGACGTCTTCGATCTCGACATGCCGGAGCTCAGCGAAGCCCTCGCCAAGAGTCCCGCCGCGTGTCGACAGCTGCTGTCTCGAGCCCGCAAACACCTCGCCGACGTCCGGCCACGCTATGTCCCCGACGACGCTCAGACACTCGTCGAGGAATTCTGGCGAGCCTCTCGAACCGGCGACCTCGAAGCGCTCACCCGCATGCTCGTACACGACGTCGAGGTGCGAGCCGACGGCGGAGGACGGGTTCCCTCCGCACTCAATGTCCTGCTTGGCCGCGACCGCGCGGTGAAGTTTTTCGTCGGCCTCGCACGAAAGTATGCCTCCCGCAGTAGTTTGGTTCGTTTCGCGACCGTCCACGGCGCGCCGGGGATCGTGAGCCGAGACGCGAGCGGGAACCTTCAGGTGACCTCCTTCGCGTTTGATGAGAAGGGACTGCGCGGCGTGTGGATCGTCCGGAATCCGGAGAAGCTCGGCGGGATCGATCCGGCGGAATCGTGAGAAACAGTTCGCAGGTCCCGTCGCCCGTCAGCTGTGGTGTGGCCGGGCCCCCACCGCAGCTCCGACCGTCCTCGATCGAGGACACCGGCCCACGCGACCTGTCCCTGTGAGTCGTTCGTGAAGGCTAAACCATGCCCGGTTGCCGTAGGCTGCCGCATGCTCCGAAGGATTCGAAAGCTGGGCAGGTTGCCCGTAGGGCTCGGGCTTCTCTTGCTCGCATGCGACAGCTCGGTCGCCACCATCGACGACGACGGGACGACAGCTGCGACTGCAACCGACGACACGAGCGGCTCGGGCTCGTCCACCACGACCACCACGCTTCCTCCCGCCGCGGAGTCGAGCGAGTCGGGGTCACCCGAGCAGGTGTGTACGCCCGGCGAAGTCCGCTGCAGCTCCGACACAACGCTCGAGTCCTGCGACACCGCAGGCGCGATCTGGACCGAGGAAGCATGCCCCCAGGAGACATCATGCGTCCCGTGCGAAGACGAGACGTGTGAACAAGACGCATGCCTGGGACCTTGTGACCCAGGCGCGCCGGGTTCGTCGTCCGGGTGTTCGTTTCTTGTCGCGCGTCAGATGGGACTGAGCGAGGTGCTGGGACCGGAGATCGGCATCCCACTGGAGGAGTGGCCGCAGGATGGGTTGTTGCTGCTCAACCCCAGCGAGACGGCCTCTGCGAACGTCGAGCTGTTTGAGCTCGAGTTCGGCAACACGACGCCCGAGGGTCCCACCCAGACCGTGGTCCTGCCGCCGGGAGGCGCCGAGTTGATTCCGGTCGGCGTGCCGCTGCCGCTGGGCCAGATCACGACCCTGCGCATTGGTGCAATGACCTGGGTGAACAGCGACCGTCCGATCGTCGCCTACTCCTACAGCCCGATCGAGCCGTTCGTCGGCAACGACAGCTCGATGCTGCTTCCCGAGACCGCGCTCGGGCTGCACTACATCGTGCCGTCGTTCCCCCCGCACTACCTTCAGTTCCAAGGCGCCGGCACACCATCCTACTTCGACGTGCTTGCGACGGAGCCCAACACCACCGTGCGATGGCTGGCGCAGTTCACTGGGACCTTGGGCTCGGGCCTTCCGATCGATCCGGTGTCGGCCGGCGAGTGGTCCAACGACTATGTGGTGGAACGCTTCGAGGGCATGCGGGTCATCACCTCCGGCGAAGATCCCGACCCCCACGACTGGGACGTGTCGGGCATGGTCGTTGAAGCGTCTGCACCGATCTACGTGGTCGGAGGCAGCCGCTGCAGCGCCGTCCCCGAGATCGCGTCGCCGAACCGCGGGTGTGACCCGCTCATCGAGGCTCTCATCCCCCTCGAAGCGTGGGGCTCGACTTATGTCGTGCCTCCTCCCCCGCCCCGCTTGGACGAAGATCACCACTACCGCGTCTACGGTGGGGAAGCAGGGATCACGGTCACAACCGATCCGCCTGGACTCCCCGTCGACGACTACACCTTCGCCTCCCGAGGCGACTACGTGGACGTCATCGTGCCGTTTGGAACCAGCTTCTCCGCGAGCGCGGACGGGCCGATCATGGTCGTGGGCTACCTCGCGTCCCGCGACCTGGCGGGCGGTGTCGGTGATCCGGCGATGTACCAGCATGTCTCGTTCGAGCAGGCGGACACCCACTTCGCGATCGGAGCGCCCGCCAAGTGGGACACACAGTACGTACAGGTCGCTCGGGCGAACGGCGCCGCGGCCGTCGAGCTCGACGGGGTTCCGCTGGCCGACTGGTCGCCCGCTGGCGACGACTACAGGTTCACGATCGCCGTTGTGGAGCCGGGCGTACACGTGCTCGACAGCGCGGATCCCTTCGTCGCGACACAGTTCGCGTACAACAACAGCACCCAAGACGCCTGCGCGGGTTACGACAGCTCCAGCGACTGCCACACCTCGTATGCGCACCCGGTGGGGATGCGGGCGGAGCGACTGTACGTCCCGTAGGTCGAATCCCAACCCGATCGCTGCGCCCTCCGGACGCCTCGAATCCGCGTGCGGACGATAGCCGTTCGTATTGAAGTCTGCTCGGAACACGCAGGCCTACCGAGGCGGGTCGAATACCGGCGAACATGACACCCCTGTCGCATTGAGAAACGTCGTGCCCGATCGTGCCGGAATCACCGTTCCAACCCGGTTGCGCTTTGCACAGCTCTGACATCGGTGTCAGCGTTGCTGGGGCACAACCGGGCACGTAGCTTCGGCCCATGGCTTATTGGAGAATGGTGTGGATGGGATGTGCGGCGCTCGGCTTTGGCGGGGCGAGTCTAGCGGCCGGTTGCGGCGACGAGGAGGATGGCTCCGCGGAAGTGGTCGACGTCTCGACCCTGGAGGACCCGCTGCAGGCGCAAGAGGTTGTGTACGCGGAGGCGTATTGCCAGTGCCACTGGGAAGCGGAGGACTACGCCGACGAGGAGACATGCGTCTCGGAACGCGACGGCTTCCCGACGGAATCCTGCATCGCGGGCATACTCTTCGACGAGCCGGACGCAGCGGAGCGGATGCAGTGTCTGTACGAAGCTGCGGCGGTCGAGGCCGACTGCCTCACACAATCCGGGTGCTCGGACGAGCAAGACGTCGAGAATGAGTGCCGCGCCGCCAAAGCGACAGCGAGCGACGAGTGCCCGCCCTACCCGGACACGGTCCTGACCGCGCTCGAAGAGTGCAACGAGTCTGAGCCATTCTGGGCGGTCGGTGACGACGGCCTCGTGTTCGGCGTCGATCCCCAGGGCGCGGGTGCGCGGCATCCTGTCGCGACCTCCGCCGACCTGCGCGCGATCGTTTGTGACGGGGCCGAGCGCGCATGGGTCGTCGGTGACGAAGGCACCACCCTGCATACCCTCGATGCGGGTGCGACGTGGACAATCGCGCCCACTCCCAACGCCCACTCCCTGCGTGCGGTCGCCCAGGCACACGGAACCGATCTCATCGCCGTCGGAGATGACGGAGCGCTGCTCTTGTCCGCGGACGAGGGAAAAACGTGGGCAGAACACCAGGTCCCGCCCGAAGACCTCACCGGGGCTGCAGCCACGTTTGATGGGTCCTGGCTCGTCTCCTCGCAGCAGGGGTCCATCTTTCGCCTGGACGAAGACGCACAGCTGGAGCGGGTCCACACCCACGCATCCAGCCTCCTCGCGATCGCGGCCGATCACCATTCGTTGGCAGCCGCCGCCGTGGGCGAGCTCGGAGCGCTCGTGGTCAGCAGCGACGGCGGCCGCTCGTGGACACCACAGCCAACGCGCACCTCCCACACCCTGCACGCCGTCAACCTCGTCGACTCCCGGACCACGCTCGCAGTCGGCGAACAAGGCACCGTCGTCCGCCTCGGCCCCGAGGGACTCAGCCTGACCTCCACCGGACCCGAAACACTCTTCGGGCTTCACGTCATCGCCGACGGCACGGGCGGAGCTGTTGGGCAGGCGGGCCGACTATTCGAGACCCGTGACGGCGGCCGAACTTGGCACCCGCATCTTCTGCCGTTGGACACCGACCTGCGCGGGCTCGACCAACCACTCGTGGCGCACTGACGCGTGCGTGTTGCCAGTCACGCCCAGTGATCACGAAGCGGTCACGCTGGATGAGCACGTGGACAGCGCGGCGGCCAGGCGTCGCCGCGCTGCAAGGGCTCGAGGTCAATCCGGGGAGGAGTCGGTGTCGACG
>Ga0316204_10003056_pt1 | contig 35104 bp, 30 predicted proteins | sample 6monrhotite_MG_2_FD_205661 | JGI IMG/M metagenome (GOLD analysis project Ga0316204, IMG submission 205661) | Microbial mat bacterial communities from mineral coupon in-situ incubated in ocean water Damariscotta River, Maine, United States -... | ecosystem: Environmental > Aquatic > Marine >... | reverse complement strand
GATCTGATTAGCTTTGCTGCATAAAGAAATGGACCCATGGAATTGAAAAAAACTGCTCTCAACGATCTTCACGAAAAGTTAGGTGCCAAGATGGTGCCTTTTGCCGGTTACAATATGCCTGTTCGCCACTCTTCTGACATAGAAGAGCACCAAACTGTACGCCAGGGAGTTGGCGTATTTGATGTATCGCACATGGGCGAATTTGTACTTACGGGCCCCGATGCCCTGGACCTGATTCAGCGCGTTACGAGCAATGATGCTTCCAAATTGGTAGATGGTCAGGCGCAGTATTCTTGCCTGCCCAATGAAGATGGCGGCATTGTAGATGACCTGCTGGTTTATAAGCTCCAGGATGAAAAATACATGCTGGTAGTAAATGCTTCTAACATTGAGAAGGACTGGAACTGGATCAGCAAGTACAACACCAAAAGCGTGAACATGAAAGATGTGTCAGACGACCATTCTCTCTTTGCCGTACAGGGCCCTAAAGCCATAGAAGCCCTCCAGAGCCTTACTAGCGTCAACCTTTCAGATATACCTTTTTACCGCTTTGTGGTAGGCCCTTTTGCTGGGGTAGAGCATGTAATCATTTCAGCTACAGGCTATACCGGTGCTGGCGGATTTGAACTATACGTTCACAACCAATATGCCGAGCAGGTATGGAATGCCATTTTCGAAGCAGGTGCTGAGTTTGACATCAAACCCATAGGCCTGGGAGCACGCGATACCTTAAGACTTGAAATGGGCTACTGCCTCTATGGTAACGACATTACCGATACCACTTCACCTCTGGAAGCCGGACTGGGCTGGGTGACCAAATTCACCAAAGATTTCACCAACTCTGAAAATCTGAAGCAGCAGAAAGAGGAAGGGGTAACCCGTAGATTGGTGGGCATAAAAATGATAGAAAAAGGCATTCCCAGAGGCGGTTATGAAATCCTGGACATGGACGAGAATGTGATTGGCGAGGTAACTTCAGGCACCATGTCTCCTTCACTGGGCTATGGCGTGGGCATGGGTTATGTCAAAAAAGGCCATGGCAAAGCCGGGACGGAAGTCCTGATTGCTGTGCGCAAAAGACGCATCAAAGCCGAGGTAGCCAGACCTCCATTTTATAAAGAAGACTAATTCCCTACTCAGCAGTTTAAACTGAAAGATTTTGCAAATAGAAGTTTGTTATACCCCAGACCTTATCCATCAGTTTGATGTAAAGGACAAATGCGTAGTAGTCATTGATGTACTGCGTGCTACCTCTTGCATGGTGGCTGGATTGGGCAGTGGTGTGAGCAGCATTACCCCCGTGGCCACAGTAGAAGAATGCGAAGCCCTGGGCGGGCAAGGCCACATTATGGCAGGTGAACGCGGAGGCAAAAAACTGGAGCAGTTTCAGCTGGGCAATTCTCCTTTCGACTATATGAAAGATGAGTTCAAGGGAGCAAAAATAGCCACTACCACTACCAATGGTACCCGAGCCATAGAGTTGGCTAAAGAAGCTCCTGAAGTGATTGTGGCAGCTTTTTTGAACCTGACTGCGGTAGTGAAACACCTGGCTTCTCAACAGCGGGACATATTGCTAATTTGTGCAGGCTGGAAAGGCAGGTATAATCTGGAAGACAGCCTGTTGGCCGGAGGCATTATTGAAGGGCTGAAAAAGACAGCTACTTTTGACACAGATGCCAGTATTTCGGCATTCTATCTGTATGAGTCCATGAAGCAGGACATTTACTATTACATCAGCCGCAGCAACCATGCTTCACGACTGTCTAAATTCGGTGTGCTGAAAGACATTGAGTATTGCAGTAAAGTAGATGAGTTTGGTGTAGTACCGGTGTTGAAAGGAAAAGAACTGGTCGTATAATGTTGAATGATAAATTTTGAATGATTAATGATTAATGAGGCAACTCAACATTCATCATTTAGCATTTAACATTCTTTAAAGCCTCCACAGGTAAGAAGCCTTGAAGAAGAATCCGCTGAAAGTTTGCAGGTAATTGTCTGAAGGTACATACTCCTGTCCATCCCACTCTTGCCTTTCCAGCACTGTGCCATAGCCCAGGTGCACCACTGTACCGGGTATGTAAGTAAAGGAAGCCAGGAAGTTGGGGCTCCATACTTTAGACAAGCTATTGTACTGTCCTATTGCTCTAAAGAAAAGGTACTGATTGGCCTGGTAAACCACCCTGCTCCTTAAAATGTGTACATCATAGTACTTGTTGTCCGTTTCTTCACTAAACAGTGAAACAAAATTGTGATTTACCTGAATGTTCAGTTTATCTGAGGCCTGATAGTCCAGAGAGTTTCTGATGCGTTTACCATAACCTTGCGCCACATCTTGATAGAAAATACCATTGTCCCAATCGTAATTGGTACTCAACCGAACCCTCTTATTCAACTGCGAACTGGCAGATAAACTAATGGAGCCGTCTTTAAATTCAATACCCTGATATATCTCGGTACTTCTATCGGCCGAAATGCTCAACCGTGTATTCTTAGGTAGGTTGGCAGCCACTGAGCCATACAGAATCGTTTCGTTCAGGTTGCTGGGTTTGTCTTTGGTAATGGAGCCATATACGGTCAGGTCCCAGCGCTGGACAAGGCGTTCTTCTTTGGGAAAAAACTTGGGGTTTACCGACCCGGAGAGGCGAGTAATGCCTGTTCTGGTAACAAAGCCGACCTGCGATGAAAAATCTCTGGCAATGTCTTCAAAGTTGATATTGCCATTGAAAGTCCTTGTATTTCGGGCCAGTCTAAAGGCCATGGAATTATTGCTATGGGCATAGCTGTTTCGGTTGGCCTGAAGGGTGGAATTGAGAAAATTACCACTCACTACATTGGCTTCATTGAAACGATATTGCCCATCGAAGCCCAGCACAGTATTGTAGCCCCCATTTCTTTCGCGATGGGTGCCAATTAAGCCAAAGTAGCTGTCTTGGGTAAAGGCACGCATATAGCGGATAATGCCCACATCAGCAGTCTGGTCTTCGTCATAATCACTCAGTGACTGATCGGCCCTGTCTGCTGCATAAATGGCTGAGACAATGTTTTTGCTCCCTATTTTTCCGGTCACTTTGGTGGCTGCCCTGGGCGAAACTATGGTGCGGGTATTGACCACCTGACGAACTGGCGAGAACATAGAGGTTGCTGCAAAATTGAAGTTCTGGCTTCCTTCGAGAAAGAAAGGCCTCCGTTCAGGATAGTTGATGGCAAAGCGTTGGTTTACCTCCACCTGCTGTGCGTCTGATTCTACTTGAGAGAAGTCTGGATTGAGCGTGGCGTCCAAAACCAGATCTGAAGTAATGCCTACTTTAGCCGTAAGGCTGGGCTCAAAATTGTCTGAATTAACCCTCTCACCGCCTTGTTCTATGGTGTTGTTGATGTAGGTGATGGCTGGCAGTACTTCCACCAAAGTGTATTTCCTTACACCAGAGTATTTCAAAGGCATCATTTGGGTAAGGAATGCAAATCCTTTTGCCGGGTCTAATGCAGGATAGGTAACTTGTGTTGACAAACGAGAAATCTTTCTTTCGAAAATCACGCCCATTCCTACTTCTCCCTCATTTTCAGCGTACCGAATGCTTTTAAAAGGTATTTTGATTTCCACATTATAGCCTTCTTCATCAATCTTAGCCGCACTGTACCAGATCAGGTCTACCCCTATATCTTCATTACCTGCTGCAAACTGTGTGTCCATTTGTATACCATTGGGGTTGACATACAACCCAAAGAGTGATTGACCACCATTGAAGGTGTCGAGGTTGATACAGACCCAGTCATCGGCCCCTATTCTGTCTCGGGCAGCAATGGAGGTCTTAATTTTGTCAGGCTCATCATAGCACTTGATGGCGAAATAGAGGTTTTCAGAATCGTGCGCTACATGGACAATGGTTCTGAAAGGAATGTCTTTGCCAAAGTCGGGCACAAAGCTTTTGAAGCCAGAAACCTGTGGAGTTTTCGTCCAGATTTCATCGTCTAACACGCCATCCAATACTGGGGGTGTTTCAGCAACCTGAGATGTGACCTGGGCCTGACCTTGAGCCAGACCAACGACTACGAGGAGTATTAAAAAGTATAGAGTTCTCACCTTGTCTAAAAAGATTGGCACAAAGGTAAAGGAATCGCCAAAGTCACCGTAACCGCTTACGGATTAGTCTACAAATTTAAACTAAAGCTTGATGTAAATATGATTTGAACGTCATGCTGAACTTGTTTCGGCATCTACTAAGGGACCCTGAAACAAGTTCAGGGTGACGAATGAGACTAAAACTCAAAGCCCAGCCTTACCACCCAAGGGCTTGGGTTAGGGCTGCGCTGATCATGGAAGAAATTGTAGAGAGTGGTCACATTCGCTTTAATGCCTTTTGGTAAGGTGAAGCGGTTGCCTGCCCCCAGCATGCCAGACTGCACCCACTGCCTGCCCTGTGCAATATTGTCTTGTGACAATACATCAGCACTATTCAGTTCATAGGTCGCCTCTAAAAAGACAGAACGAAAGACCGTATAGTCAAGAAAACTTCGTGTACCAATAACTTGCTGGTCGAAATTTGGATTGAGGATATTGTCACCAAAATTGATGCGATAGCTCCCTCCTATACCCAATCTTGTCCGGGCGTTCATCAGGTAAGACAATTGCAAAGCTGCATCCAGCGATGTCGGAGCCTGCCGATTGACCTGTAGGTTACCCCCAAAAATCAGGCGCTTTACAAAGGGTTTACCTTTATAAGGGTTTTGACCAGCTCTACTTCCTTCTGGTCTGTCAATGGCGTTAAATTTTTGTTTGGCCTTGTCCAGCTTACCCTGTGCTTCATTGAAGCGCTCCTGTAGAGTTTTGCCTCCGGCCTTTTTAATCTCCTCTACCTTGGCCTGTAGCTTTTCCTTCACAAAGTCATTGGTTTGGAATTTATCCATGTTGTCGCGATAGCCTTCCGGTAAAGGTTTATAGGTATCCATGTGCTTTTTCTGCTCTTGCAGCAGTTTTACCTCTTCCAGACTTGTGGCTCTGGCCAGCAACTCTTTGTCCCAGTCTTTGAATTGGCCCTTGTATTCATCAAAGAGCTTTCCCATATCTGCCATTGACGATTTTAAATCGTCCAGGTATTTAGTAGGCATCAGCTCTTTCAAATCAGGAACAGAAGGCAGCTCAGGAAACTCCAGGTTGGGTAATTCCGGGAAGCTTGGCACCTGTAGTTCTTTAAGTAGTTCTTCGGTTTTACCCAGCTTGGCCAAACTCTCTCCCATTTCCTGGTGAATGTCTAGAGCGCTTGGAGTTTGGTCCATTTCTCCTGTAAGCTGTGCCTTTATCTTTTGAATTGCTCTAAGAGTAGAATCATTGAAAAGCGTATCAACTTTCAACTTACTCAAAGGGTCAATCTGCACTGCACTGTCCAAGCCATTGACCAGTCCGCCTTGTTGTAGTCTCTGTAGTTTTCCTTTTTGATACACCCGCTCTTCAAGCAGCGAGTCTATGTTGACTCCTTTGAGCTGAGGGTAAGATTTGAGCAACTTCTTGGTCAGTTTCTTATTGATCTTGTCCAGCTTTTTAGACAGGGCTTTGTTGGCCTTCTCCAGCTTTTGGCTGATGATATCGATGCCTTTTGCTTGCCCTTGCTCCTGAGCGGGAATACTAACCGTCAGACAAAGGCAGCAGATCAAAAAAAGGACTTTCCTCATGGTAACAATTTCGGGCAACGGGTGATTTCAACCTAACCTATGCTAGGTTGATAATGGTTAGTGCGGATTTTGGAAGAAGGTCATCAGAAATGAGTAAAAAATAAAAATCCAGCTCCATTGTTGGAGCTAGATTTTTATACTTTCCCCGCATGCTAAGTGCGACCTTAAATCAAGCACTCACAAAATGTGAGCGCCAGGGGGACTCCCTATTTTAACTATTGAAATTCCCAAAAGCTTGAATCCCTATCAAATCCAATAAGTATCTCACCATAAGCGTTCGACCCTATTATCATCCTCTTTGAGTAATTGGATGGGATTGTGAAAACGGTATCTTTCAGGTCCAAAACAAAACGAACTCTAATGCTATCTTGATCTGTTTTGAATACTCCAAGCCTTTTGTATTTGTCAGTGATATAGACTTCTCGAAATTTCTTCTTTCTGGTAAAGGACCCACTATCAATATCCAGCTGATAGGATTGATCCTTATTAAAGTAAAAACTTTGAAGTACTACGAGTTCATACTTGTGTTTTTTAGCGCATGATGTTATTCCAATAATAGCACAAAAAAGTATAAACCATAAAACCCTTCTATTTTCCTCCATCTCTATTTCGATAAAGTACCCTCATTTGATTTCCGTTAATTTTGAAACCTTTTCCATTATTATTTTTAGATACACCTTCTTTTTTCAACGTTTCATTAAAATAACTGCCTTGATACATTAAGTTATCATCATCATCTCCTGGGTTTAAGTATTGATCTCTTGTATCTCCGTGGCGAGTTCTTCCAATCCAAGTACGTCTTTCATTTGGGTGTTCAAGTCCTGCCGTGTGGCCGGCTTCATGAGGTGCGGTTCTGAGATCTTGAGGATTCTTACTGTCACCCTGAATGATTCCAAAAACAAAGCTTTTGTTTAAATAAATTTCCTTTTCGCCATTTTTTGCTGAACCCCTTTCTCCCTCACCAGGTTCAAATTCATCCTTACCAGTAATATCAAAGACATGGTCAGAATCTTTAGCTTTTTGGTCCCCTTTAAGAATTTTAAGTTTTACATCTATGCTACTTGTCAAAACTTCCCCATCTTCTGTTTGTCCCTCTCCTTCATCAATCGTATATGAACTCTTGATTTGTTTAATTATTTCATCTCTGAGACGTTCTAAATCGTATGGTGTAAAACTACCATCACTGACCCTTATAGCTCCAGTAAATGTGATTGCATAATGAACACCATCATCATTTTCTGTTCTATTAATTACCCAGTCTTTTCCATCAGGATCTATCAAAAGTATGGGGTTGTTAGCAACATAATTGTAAGGAGTCCAACTATCGTAATTATAGGCATGAGGATCTATTTGATTGAACCTTCCCAATTGAGGGTCATAATTCCTTGCACTGTAGTCGTACCATGCTATATCAAAGTCTGTATCGAGCTCTTTACCGTTATACAAAAAGTTATTTGGCTTGGTCAGGGGAGTGGATGACGATAGAGCATTTATGTTCATCCCAAAGGGATAGTAATGATCTTCCTGGAGTATCCTACCCTTCTGGTGAATGATCTTCAGTTCGTCAAAGTATACGTCAAAGGCATTGTTGCTCTCGTTAGAGACATAGACATAAATATAACCTTTCTCATCTATATTCTTGATCATGCCAATGTCCTGAGGCGCACTTCCATGCGCACCCACTTGTACAAAATCGGCATGAATGTAATTGAATTCACGATCGAACAGGATATAATTCAGGTAGGCCCGGGGAACAGTACTGCCACTGGTGGTACCTGCAAAGATACTACTGGCGTTGTTGGTCACTGCATTATCTACTGCAGCGCTTTCACTGGCTACAGCCGCTGCACCATTCATTAAAGTCAAAAGTTGAGACAAAAAGGCTCCTGAAACAACAGCCCCATCTTCAGTATAGCCTGTACTAGAATAATAATAATAGGTTTCCATGTCAATGACATCGCCTGGCATTACTTCCAACAGCTTGCCCGGCCCTATCTGACGATCCGTATCATTCCCTCGTAGTCTGGCAGATTCATCATTAGTCAGGCCTAAAATATTGGTTTTATTGGCCACTGTAACACTATTATCTCGTGTATTAGGCAGGTTCAGGAATAAGTCTTCTTCGAAAGCACCATAATCCATTTCACCTAATACATCGGTTTCCATGGTGGCCCTGTACTCCACTTGTTCGTTTTCGGTGGTAAAAGTAATGCGTGTATTTCCCAGATGGTCTTTGAGGTAATAGTCATAAACCATATCACCAGAGCTTTTCCTTCTCAACCTGCCTTCGGCATGTGCCAGTTGTTGTAGCACATTGTCTTCGTATATAAAGCCTCCTACATAATCGGTAGTGGAAACTGTACTATTATCATCCACAGACTTAGACAGTTTGATACCCGCTGCATCATAGGCATAGATAATGCTTCGGTTGCCTGTAAAGGTAACTACCTTGGGTAGGTTCAGGTGGTTGTAGCTAATCGCTGTAATATCCTTATTATGGTCGGCCGTCATATTGCCATTGGCATCATAAGTGTAATCAGTTGCCCCTGGATTACCATCCTTAAAGCCTTCCATATCATCCCCAAGGTCTTCAACTCCCTTTAACTGGTTGCCACTGTCTGTATAGTCATAGACTAACTGGTCCATGGCCGTGCCGGTATTGGTATGATACCGCGTCAGTGATTCGATATTACCATTGAGGTCATAACTAAGTCCACTCAATCCAAATTGGGTAATATCGGCCCATGGGTCAATATCGTCCTTTTCATGATAGTCGGCACCAGTAAGGCGGTTCATTTTATCATAGGTAAAGGCATATGCACTTTGCAGGGTATTGCCACTGCCGGCATTGCTCCAGCGAGCCGCTGAAATATTGCCATTATAGCGAGCCTGTTTTCCATTCAGTTCTGCAAAAGGATCTTCATAAAACAGGTCCATACCAAAGTAGTCATCCTCACCATCGGTTAGAGCGGCATCGTTGATACCTGTGAGCCACCCACGAATGTTATATCTATGATCTACCGACTGCTCAAAACTAGAGCCTACATCAGTAGAGTGCAGTTTTTTATCGATGAGTTGACCGATCTCATTATACTCGTTTTTCAAAAGTATGATAGAAGGTTCTGCAGTACCATCGTGTGTTACCTGGTGGTCTACTTGCATCAAGCGACTGCCATGGTCATAAGTGTAGTCTTCATTGATAGCTGTAGTAGTCGTGCCGTCAGAATGCGTATTCAAAGTTTCTAAAACCCTTCCTGCAAAGTCATAACTACTAGTACTTCTATCAGTACCTCCCAGGTGGTTTTCTCCTATGGTCTGAATTACCCTATAACGGTTATCATAATACATCACCGATTTAAGGAAGGTGCTGTTTGTACCCAGCACTTTAGTTAGCGAACCCACTGCCTGGCCAATCACATTGTTGTTTTTGTCGCCTACTACAAGACCTAATTCAGCTGTAAAGTCGTAGCTGCTATTAAACGAAGCAGGTAGGTTTGTATAATGATCGAAATAAGTAGCGGTTAGATAATCGTTATCGCTGGCTACTACAGGAAAAGCACTGTTTGTATAGCCTACAGTGCTGCTATTTACAGACTCAAACAATGTGGCATGTCCATCGATCAAAACCTGAACATCGGCTTGAGAAGCATCTGCTGCACTGTTGTAGAATCCGGTCAGAACCGGACGACTCAACACATCATATTTGGTAAAGGTCCATTGGTCGGCACCGCGCTGGTTGGCATCCTGAATCAAAACCAAACGATCCAGTTTATCATAGGCCATATAGGCCCAACCTGAACCAGGCACCTTTTTGGCTATCATGCGGTTTCGGCCATCATACTTATACTGGAAAGCCCATAAATCCAGAAATGCCTGATCAACTTCCAGCTCAGGTCGGTAAGATTCAATGCTAACGGCTCCATCCGTCAGAGCATCCAAAAGAAGTGGGTTTTGTAATGTTATCGCCACTCCTTCCGCATACATGTAGGACTGGCCTGCAATGTGATTGGCATCTGTAAGCACTAAATCTTCTGTTACCAAAACAAAACCAGCCGGTATGGTGGCTATCAAATTTGCTTCAAACTCTTTACTCGCTTCAGGTGGCAAAACTATCCTCAGGTTGCCAAAATCATCATATACGTAATAAGTATCGGCCCAGGTGGTAGCAGTTGCCTGTACTCTCTTGAGTATCACCTGACCCATGGTATTGGTAAACCGCTGAACCTTATTCCCGTCTTCATCGGTTGTCTCCATCTTGGTCAATTGACCCGCCTGATAGTAACCATCTCCTCTCGGGTAAGGTCTGTCAGCGATCACCTGCAAAAAGCGAACTTCATCAGCTACTGTATTACTTTCATAATCCATTGAAACAGCATGAGCTCCATTGACATCCCAGGCCAAACCTGCCGCACCCTGTTTTAGCGCTCGATTCAATGGAGATGATTCGGGCAGCATTTCCGAGTATGGCTGGGTATCATGTGCAATATCAGCTGTAGTTTGATAAAAGTTATACTGCGGACTACCTGTGTAATTTGCTGGTGTCGAACCCAAAGGATCAGGTTGATAAAAAACAGTGTTATCGGTAGCCACATATGGTAAGTAGCTCTTTACCTGGCGACTAAACGCGTCATACTCAAAGGCCTGAACTATGTGGTCTTTTGACGGAGAGGCTTCTACAGAAACTGCTTGCTTAGCCCTTCCTAAACCATCTACATACTTAATATTCACCACACGTTCATCTGAGGTCATACTCCTGATTTCCTCCTCATCCGTTTCAGCCACAAGCAGGGCAGTTGTCGCCAAATAGTTTTCATCTGCATAATTAGCACCTATGCCTGTCAAATTCACTGCATCACTTGCCGAAGAAGTAAAACCCAGCTTAGTTACAAACAGCCTATACTCGCCTGCAGCGGTGGCCTCAAAAGTACTGCCGGTACCTACTTCCGTGTCATTCAACCGCCAGCTATAAGTATCATAAGTATCATTGGCTGTAAAAGACACTTTATCTCCCAGAAAATCGATATTGGTATCGTCTGTATAAACGATTTGTGGGTTCAAGGAACCATTAGTGGTAATGGTGACAACTATGCCTAAAACTATGTGGTCGGTCATACCTGTATCGGTCACGGTAGCACCCAAGTTTCCTGTCCCTGGGTCTTTCCACCTCACAGTTACCTGATGATGTATTTCACTCACGCTTAGTATTTCACCGGAAGAAGTAGTACTCCATTCTACCGATTCAATGTTAGAACCAGTCATGGTATAGGTTTTCACGGTACCCACAGGTAATGATTCACCACTGGGAGTGATGGAATATTGCGCATAACTCTGCGAACACAACATCATAAGCAACAGAGACCCCAATGTGGCTCTCAACACTCTTTGAAGATTATTAGCTGTTTTCATGATCTCTGGTTACTGTTTAATGAGGAAAAGCTCTTTGAGAATAATTGAATCCTGAAAGGAATTGGTCAACTTGATACGCAAACTGGTAGCCTGTACATCTACTAAAGAGTATTCGAATACTGTCCCGGAGCTGTAGGTAAGTGTAAATAGGTTGTTAGTCTGATTGAATGACCAGGAGCCATTCACAGAATTTGCACCTCTGGTAATGGTGAAAGTGCCCGATTGGTCAAAGTCAAAGACCATTGTTTCATAATTGGCCTTAACCTTATCCCTATGTGCTTCGGTCAATTGACTCAATCGTTGAGACTGCACACTATCAATCTCAGCATAAGAAGTGGCATAGTCTATCTTCCATTGACCTACAAAATCAGCACTGGAGGTTTGAGACTGACCCTGAAAAGGAAAAAGCAAAAACAGACACAGCAACGAAAGCGCAAAAAGAGTTTTGCGGATGTTCCAGGTGGGGAGTAATATTTTATTTGTATTCATAGCAGAAGTACGATTCAAGTTTTGGTCACGGGTCCCTGATAAAATATTACTGGTCACTGGGACTCCTATTGTTGGTGGTTGAAAAAGGTTATTCATCCTGAAGTTTCATTTAGATCCCGCGAGGAATCATTGTTGGGAAATACCTTTCAGGTGATATTCATTTTTGCTGATTATGTTTCCTTCGAAATCTCTGACCAGCTTTAGTCTGCCAAAGTCGTCATATTCAAAAGTGGTGGTCTTACCGTTCGGATCTGTCTGGCTGGTAATCCCGTATGTAGGGTCGTAGGTCATAGTCATTACCTGAGCTCCTGATATGGCTTTTAAGGCAGTAATTTGAAATGAAGACAAGCCTCCTGTTCCCAGGTCGTAACCTGTACCACCCATGGCTGTATCTACATCTGCCTGTGTTGCATTCACAACTCTTGCTACTATGAACCGGTTACCATAACCCCATACAAATGCAACGCTGGTGCCATCTGTTGGCTTAATTTCAAGAGGGTTACCCTTGGCATCGTAGCCTACAAATTCAATTCGGTCCTCTAAGGATTCACCTTTTTGTGAGAAGGATAGTTTATGTGGATAAACATCTGTACCGTTTACTAACTGAAAGCTTGTCTTCTTTCTCCTCAGTTCAATCCCGCTATTGTCTGACCCCTTGTATTCTACAATCTCTACTATTTCAGCTGTTCTGTTATCATCTACAAGATTAGTCATATAAGGGTCGGCCAAATCGTCTGGGTAAGACAAATAAGTAGTATAAACCTGTTGATCACCTTCTGTGGTTTGAATGGTTACCGGTTGGAAATGTACAGGGGTAGTTTCGTAATCATTTTCGGTAATTTTCACCAAAGGCGATGCTCCATCATAAGTCGTTTGCGTAGTCTTATTGAGCCTCAACCAGCCCTCACCTATCGAATAGGTACTCTGTACATATTTGTTTTGAGGACCACCTTTCAGACAATCCGTTTCAGTCGTAGTGTCACAACCTGTTGGTGGGCTACCCGGGAATCCTGCATAGGACATTCGAGTGTAAAAGTATCCGCCAGTACCATCTGTACTTGTACTTTTAAGGTCATAGTTTCCATGTTTTCCGGTTGTCACTATCATGCCTCCTACCCCATTCAAAGCGATGGCCTGGTAGTCGTAAGCCGTTTGAGAAAGCAAAGCACCCGCTGAATTGTAAACTTTTTGATCTTTTACACGGCCATTCAAACTAGGGCCATTGCTTTGGTTAAAAGTAGACCTATCTGTATTGTGGAACTCATGTACGGTATAGCCATTGGTTTGATTGGCATGCCATGAAAGTTCCGTAACCTTAGTGTAACCAATGATACCTCCAACAGCCCTATATCGGTTAGAGCTCAATCGGTTTACAAAATCACAAGTGGCAATTTCTCCTACAATTGGTTCTTCAGACTGGGCCAGAGCAATCATGCTCACAGGCTGGTGCAGTACGCCTGAAGTAGCATTACTTGCACTAAAAAATGCATCGTTCAAAGTAGTACCGGGGGCTACTGTTGATAAATCATCATAGTAGAAATAGCGGGTACTGGCAATGCTGGTAGCATCAGGCTTATCCACGACTTTATAGACCCTAAGCCCTCCTACAATATTATTATTAGCCGAAGGTGGGACTGGCACCAATTCCTGCCTGTACACTTTATAGTCAACATCTACCGAGTTACTCACTACAAGCATATGGTAGTTCTGTCTACTATCAAGAGATAGAATCTCGTTTATGGTAGTGGGTGAAGTCCCACTATATGAGTAGATGATATAATCGTCATTTCCCTGGTCTTGGTCATTAAATAAGTCGCAAAATGACTTGGCAGTACCTTTATAAAGGTAAAAATGCATTACATCATCAACCGGAGTGTGACCGGTAGAGATGTCAAGCTCAAACTGATAGCCATCAGATTCGGTGACAGTGAAGTTGTCCGTTCTGATATCCGGGTAATCACCTGTAACATCATCGCAACCAGCGTAGCCTGCAGGGTCATTGGGAGACATATCTGCACCGTCAATACCACCTACGCCATAAATTACCTCGGTTAGTGAGTTTTGATCATCTATAACGGGGTTACCAATTACTCTATTGGCTTGATAAAAGAATTCCGTTGAGCCTCCTGTTGGATAGGTGATACTTTCAAGTATGTACGTCTTCATGTGACTCTCACTTGGCTCTCTATCACCACCATTAAAACTGGTACCAGCATCATAAGCGGCATTGGCCGGAATCAATGATGCATTAGCATCCTCTCCATTGTAAAACCCCCAATAGTCTTGCGCTTTGGAATCGCGACTGTCCATATCGTAAGTTTCATTGTAAGTGAACAGGTAGTCCTTTCTTTGACTAGGATCGCTGGCGGCAATGCCATTGGGGCCATGGAAAGAAAGCCCATTCAGTTTGAGTCGTCTATCGAACTCATCTAGCGGAGAGGGTAGTGGGTCGGGAACAAAGTAGTCGTTATTATCAAAGACGATTCTATCCTGACTATTGCCGTCTTCTTTGTAGAGATTAATAGTATGTAGTCTGGTTTTGCCAGCGACATCCAGCCTCTGCGCATGAAGGAAGGAAGCTCTGCGTATTCCGTTTACATTAATTTGGCCAAGTTTTGGTTGGTTAATGCGAATGGTCGGAGCTGCAGAAGAACTAGGCGTAGATGTCTTAGTACAATCAGCAGTTGCTATATCTATTCCTTTCAACACATCACCTCTGCCTATATGCTGCTCTTGTGTCCAAAACGAGCCTGCAACAAACTGAAACTCTATAACATCACGATCATTTGCTGTATAAACCCAATGAAGGTTCCAGGCTGAATTAAATTGCCTTTCCTTACCATCTTGATCATGATCTTTTTGCTCAGTAACCTCAGGGCTATCGAAAATGTAGCGTGTGCCATCATTTCCTGTGACCGTTATTTGCAAAAGCTCTCTTGACCCATAACCATTTGGTGCCAATGTCAACACCTCAATTTTGGCTTCAGGCCCATCAATTGGAACCCCCTTAAATCTGTTTGTGCCTACACTGGTATTGTAATCAATGTAGAATTGTCCTGATAGACCCGGAGCCTGAAAACTGTAAATATCTGGTTGTGTATCTACCTTACGATCTTCAAATTCTTTCAAAAACCCGGCATAAGCATCTAGCATGGCGCTAGTATGCGTATTGGTTTCCATGTCATTGTTCAAGAAATAATCATAGTAAGTCTTGAATGCACTTGGCCCTATCGCTGATAAGCTTTCATCAGAGTAATGTGGATAATAATCAGGGGTCGAGGTAATGTAATCATCAGGTAAGCCATTAACCTGGCGAGTAACCATACCACCTACACTCAGATTCCATCCCAACCCAATATTACCGGCCAACTGTTCAACCTTAATACCACTTGCATTGTAACTTATCGAAATAGGTAATTGATAAGAACGACCTGAAAGTGCCGCTAAAGGAATTGAAATATTGGGTGTGCCATTGTAATGAGACACAGGTGTTTTCCCATATTTAGCAAAGGCCGTGGCTTCTGGCGAAGCAGGTGCAGGAACAAGTTGGTCAACAGTGGGAACCCAAGGATCGCCCTGGGAGAATAGTGACACCCCTGAGAACAAAGTAAGGAGTACAATAAATACAGATCTTTTCATCTATGGTTTGGTTTTAGCTTCGATAAGCGCAAAAAACATTTCCGCTATCAATGACTTAGTACCAGGCACCTCAGAGAGGTGAGCATCTTTTTTTTTAAAAAAAAACAATACGGCAGAACAAGCCTCAAATGGGCATCTAAGGGAGAAAAGGGCATAAAAAAAAGCGCAGCCTTTCGACTGCGCTTTGATTTCTTTGGGGTACGGCCTTCCTACTTTGAGACTGTCACTTCTACCATCGTCTTAATGGTCATGGGTATAGAAATGTCCTGAAATTCAAGAGAACCGTCCAAGTCTTGCTCAGTCTCGATGGTCATGGCCAGTCCTGTTTCGGCATCTATTTTAAATAGTGAGGTTTGTATGCCCTCCATGGCAGCCGTCATCTGCTGTCCCATTACTTCAAAATCCCCTGAAAGACTCATATCGCCTGTGGCGCTGATGGTACCATCATCGACCCAGCTAAAATTATAGGCAATAGTGACCGGTAAATTATTGACCACCATGGTAGCCTCCCGATCTAAGGACTTGCCAGGTTCAGGATAGATATAGAACTGGCCATTAAATGCATTTGATAAGGTCTCCTCTTCGATACCTGCCATTAAATCATCTGTATTTTCTTCTAATAGAGTGCCTAACAATTCTTTTCTGATTTCCTCTTTCATTTCGTCTATGCCTTGAAACCTCAAAAACCTACCATACCAGTTCATTTCGACATAGTAAGACTTATTGGTCAAGGCCCGGAAAGCCAAATGTTCGTCACCGCCCAGGTCTGAATCTATGCTGACCTCACCTTGGGCAGAGGACATCTTCAGATTACGGCTGAGCCCTGTGGTTTTCATTAAATACCCTTCATCTGAAACCGATATGACCTCGTATAAATCTATGGTGGTAATATTTTGCTCCGTCTCCACCTTCTGCCCAAACATGGTCTGTGTGATGTCTTGTTCTACTGAGGCCGTTACCTTGAATTGATCGCCTACTCTTAAATTATATCGGCTGGGGCGTTGCGCATGCAATTGGAAGGTAAAACCCACCAAGAGCAAGAGTGTGAACACTTTTCTATAGTTCATCTTATTGTAATTTCTGGTTGTTCTTATGCCTATTCTTATCGCGGCTAGTCTTGGCGGTCATTCTTTTTTCCCAGGCAGCCTGCAGGTCCACTCCGGTTTGGTTGGCCAGACAGATGGTTACAAACAAAACATCTGCCAATTCTTCTCCAAGGTCTTTTTGCTTGTCCGATTCCTTCTCAGATTGCTCTCCATACCTACGGGCGATGATGCGGGCCACCTCTCCTACTTCTTCTGTCAGCTGTGCCATATTGGTCAACTCATTGAAGTAGCGCACCCCAATAGTTTTAATCCACTGGTCTACCTCCTCCTGTATAGGAGCAAAACCCTCGTTGCTCTTTGTCATTATTTCTTGTCTTTTGTATCGATAATTATGGTTACCGGGCCATCATTGACGAGTGCCACTTTCATATCGGCCCCAAATTCGCCTGAAGCAATGGGCTTCCCTATATCTGTACTTATCTGCTGCTTAAAAGCTTCGTAAAGCGGGATGGCCTTCTCTGGTCGGGCCGCCTTGATATAGGAAGGCCGGTTGCCCTTTTTGGTGCTGGCATGTAAGGTAAACTGGCTGATGACCAGTGCTTCACCCGCTACATCCAGTAGGCTCTTGTTCATGACTCCCGCCTCATCTGGGAAAACGCGCATGTTCAGAATCTTTCTGCTCAGCCACTCAACATCCTCCGTCTCATCTGCATCTTCAATACCCAGTAAAATCATTAAGCCGGTACCAATGCTACCTTTTACATGCCCATTGATGGTCACTGATGATTCTGAAACTCTTTGTACTACTGCTATCATGCCTACCCAAAAGACCGCATTATTTTCAGAAGTTTCAAGCCTGAACAACACTGTACACTCAAAGGTCAATGGCAGCATCTACTCTCTGGTATAGAAAAGGTGTATAAACCGTCTTTATTCCCTAAATTTCTGGCATGCGCATACCGCATTACTGGCTATTTATTTTTTTGATGCTCACGGCAGCAGCATTCTTTCTTTACCAGGAAATTCAGCCTCCTCTGAGCTATGATTTTGCCCCAGCCTTTGATGGCAATGACTACCACCAGGCCTACGACTACTTCACAGGGCAGGTCGATGACTATAAAGTTCCCTTCCCATTTCATGGGCGAATATTGGTACCCTGGCTGGCCTCACTCATTGGCTCAGGAGATGCTATTGGCGATTTCCAATGGATCAACCTGCTTTTTAGCTTGCTGGCAGTATGGGTGCTTTTCAAGCTTTGGAGGCAGCTGGGCCTGGAACTGCCCTGGTTTATATTAGGCTTTGGTTGGCTATTGTTTCATTGGACGGGCATGATTCGCCTCAATGCCTTCGACCCGATTACTATAGACGTACCGCTGTACCTTTTTCAAGGCCTCTTCCTGCTCATTCTTTTCAATAGAAAATTTAAATGGCTGCTACTATTAGGACCCATCGCCTGCATTCAGAAAGAGTCGTTTTTAGGCATTTTAGTACTATTTACTGCCTTTGGCTGGTACCACAACCACAAACGGCAGGAGGGTTACTTTGACCTAAAATGGATTGTGGCTTCCCTGCTGCTTTCATTTGGGGCATCACAACTCACGCAGTTCTATTTCCCACCGGCTGAAGCTGGTAAAAACTCCATCATTACCCTACTGTATCATGCCAGGGAAGTGATCATGGAACCAATGAAATTGCTTCGCTGGCTTTTGGCTGCTTTCATGGCTTTTGGCCCCTTCCTGATTGCAGGAGCATTCAAGGCCGGGCAAAGGAGGCATTACGACTTGCGCAAAAACCTACTTTGGCTCTTTTCCATACTGTATCTGCTCTACGGCATTTTAGCGGGTGGGGACATGACTCGCATTGTCTTCCTCGGCTTTCCCTTTATCATGACCGCCATTATGTATGAACTGAGGGAGCTGAAATCGAAAAGGCTAATACTCATTGGCCTGCTGGCTTTACCCCTCACCTCCCTGCTAAGCACTATCCCAGACCCTGCATTTGAATGGGAGCATTGGCAAAGCTGGTACCCTGAGTTTGCAGAAATGAAAGCACTTATTTTACTAGCTGCTTACTTGTCAGTGAATGTGATTATTGTGCATGTCGCAAAAAAACAAGCCTTATAATGATCACCTAAGGGTGCATTTAGTAACCAACAGGCACGATATCAAAAGATTCTATCGCTGCTTTTTCGTTTTTATCTCAAGTAGAGTGGACTCTAAATTGCCAAAAACTATGAAAATGCTCTTCAGCGCAGCTATCAGTTTGGTTTTAATTCTGAAGTGTTTAGATTGGATTAGAGAGTGTTAGACTAAAAAAAAACTATGAAGAGAGTCGTGATAATGCTATTGATAGGGTTGCTCTATTTCCCTGTCAAAGGCCAGGTAAAGGCAGCCTTAGAATTTGGAATTGGCGCTGCCGATAATAGCCAAACTATTAAAGTTTCTGAATACCGGGAAGACATCAATTACAATCCCGTCCTATTACCAAGCTTTTATGTAGGCTTCAATGTAGACATTCGGATAAATGAGAAATTGATTTTGAATCCAGGAGTTATTTTCACTCAACGAGGCAACATAGCCAAGCCCCAGAATGAAAAGATCGAAACAGTTGTAGACTTTGTAGCCTTACCTGCCTGGGTAAAATACAAGTTCAAAAACAGATGGTTGCTCAAAGCTGGATTGGAGTATGCTTATTTGTTAAAGCATAAGACAAAATCTACACTCGCCTACTATGATGGAGTAGAAGAGTTTATTATTGAAAAAAGGCAACATGATTTGGGCCTGCAGATAGGAACGGAATTCAATTTAAACCAGAGACTCTACCTCGATTTCCGATTCATTTTAGGAGTTATTAAGCAATACAGGCCCGCGTGTGCACCTATTTACATTGCAGACCAGGACATATACATTCCGGCTCAAATAAGGAGTCATGGCACCTATAGTCGCAACGTTTATATTGGTATGGGATATAGGCTATTCAACAGAAATTAGTCCTATAAAGCCTTAAACAATTGTTGCATACCTATGCGTAAATACCTCAGATGAGCATTGTTAAAATGAGGACTGATTCCACACCATTCCCCATTCGTAATTCTTAAATCAAACCCGGATGATGCAGTAGGAATCGTAATGAAGGCGTAAATCGCAAACCTGCCCGTTCCGTTCAGGCGGGGAATCAGGAAGTTTGGCTTAGAAAGCATAGCATCGCTATGGTAAGAAGACAAACGAAGAAAAGCGACTGATTCAAAGTGAGTTACGGCTGGAATAGAAAGTCTATTGCATTATCCGGGTTAAAAATCCCTTTACATCTTCCGCATGATTTCCGACTGGTAGAAGTAGCAGCCTTTGTCTTCTTGCTTGGCCACTTTCATCATGGCATCAGCTACTTTGTCTGCATGAATCGGGTGATACTTTTTCCAGGGGCCTATAAAGGGCACAATGCGGGTAAAGGCCTGGGCAAAACTTTCTCCTGGACGGCTTTCTTCCCTTTTTCCTCTAAGCAGGCTCGGTTTGAAAATGTAGATGGTGCGATAATTCAGGAAGGAGATTTGATCCTCCAGTTCCCCTTTTACACGGTTATAATAAACCCTGGCATTCAATTTGGCGCCCATGGCACTTATCAGAAAATACCGCGAAGCCCCGGCATCCAGGGCCCTTTTGGCCAATTCGTAGGGGTAAGTGAAATCAACTTTGTAAAAGGCATCTTTGCTGCCTGCCTTTTTCATGGTAGTACCCAGGCAGCAGAACACATCATCCCCTTTCGGGAAATCAGGTGCCTCTTTTAGTTCATCAAAATTTGTGGTTTGCTCGGTAAGCTTGTCGTGCTTAATGCCTAGCGGTTTCCTGACCAGCGCAATGACTTGACCATAGTCGTTGCTATTTAACAATAGTTGAATTAATGACCGGCCAATCAAACCGCTTGCACCGGCAATGATTGCTGTTTTTTGTTCCATGCACCTAAAATAGCCAAAATTTCATTTTGGAGGGTCATGCCTTTATCTCTAGCATACCAAAGGTGCATTACTTCATTCAATTCGCCATAGTTTTTTGCCTTGCTCACCATGTTTTCCATTACCAAAGTCTGCATAGGCTCAGGGCGCGGTCCCCAGCTGCCTAAAACCTCTAGCGTTTCCGTATCAAGGACGATAAGTTTAGGGATGGATCTGCCACCTCCGGTCAGAAACTCGTCCATTACTTCCAGGTTCTCATCACGCAGAATGAATCTCAGATCTATTTTCGAATTGGTTTCGGCCATTTTCTTAATGAAAGGCAGATTTTGAGCGGCATCACCACACCAGCCTTCTGTAAGCACCAGCCAGGTAACCGGCCTGCCTATGTCTTGCAAACGCTCAAAAAGCTCGGGGCTGATCTTGCCGATCTTTTCCCATTTTTTCATGCGTTTCTGATTCAGCCTGCCATAGTTCACCATGGTCTCCGACTGGTTTGAGCCAGTAGTTTGGTTCTGCTCAAGCAGCGAATCAATCAGTTGCCTATAAGCTTCGTAAGTCATGGCCCCCTGGACCAATTCTCGGGTAATGATCTGTTTCATTGGATTTCCTAATTGTAACTAATAAAGTAACAATCAGGACTCAGATTGGTTCCCTTCTTCCCAACTTTTATACAAAGAAAGGTCATCACGGAAACATCGGCCTAGCCAAACCAGCACAGTAGCATCGTCAATGAGCCCACCAATGGGGATAAAATCGGGGATGGCATCGAAAGGTGTGATGAAATAAAGCAGCCCGGCCACCATCATCACTATGGTTTGCCAGGGGGTATGGTTGTAGCTACCGTTCAGGTAGTTGGTGATCATTCGCACAATTAAGTTCAGATATTCACCCAATTTTTTCATCAGTGAATCATCTTCCTGGGCATCTTCCAGCTTCTTATGGGTTTTGGCGAGTAGCTTTCTCAGTTCGCCATGGTCTTCCACAATTTTTTGAGCACGGGCTTTCATTTTACCCAATACTCTCAATTCCTTATCAGATGGTTCTCTTTCTTCAGCCATATGCTTCAAAATAGCTCTTGAATTTCTTTTTTACACAGACTCAGGGCCTCACCTACAGGGTCTTTGTCCAGAGCAATCATGCCCTCAAATATCTTTTGAGAAAGGTCTACAGCATTATGCTCGGCCGTCAGGCCCTTGCTGGCCTCATTCACTACCACAATAAGTTCATTCACTGTGCTCCTCACCTTTTCCCATACCTCATCGCTCATATATACCTGCTGTGAGAGGTTATGATTGAATTCTTCTTTAATTTCTTTGATCACCAATTGTTGAAACTGAAGGGCATTGTAAGCAGGGTCACTCATGCGCAAGAGCATGTTGTTGGGAGAAATCCGTTCCAGCAGCAGGCAGATGCGCTCGTAGGCTTGTAGCCTCAAAGGCAAAATGGTGCTGGTGTTGCTTATCTTCAGGTCTATCAGTTTTTTATCAAACTCTTTCTGAAGAAAACTGCGAACAATCAGGTATACAGCATATAGTACCAGGGCTGCCGGCACCAAAAGCTGTAGAAAATCAGTTAAATATTCCATACTCACTCAAAGGGTATTTGACTTACGGGAAAATAACGCTTGAAAATAGTGAGAATATTGGTCAGGTGATAAGTTTAACATTCAAATTCACCTTTTATGATCTAACCGGTTCCTCTTTCTGTCAAGGCCATTGAAGAAATAGCCACATAATGGCCAATAAAAACATACCCAAAGGTTATGGCCTGCGCATTGGCCTTCTGGTTTAATCTAATTGAAATTTATAGGCAGTACCCGCATAAACACCATCGCTTTCTCCATTGATGATATAAAGCTCATCATCAATTATAAATGTGGATGGCGCCCACCTTGAACTTCCCGGATGTGACAGCAATTGTTCCCAGACGTTTTGTGAAGGGTCATATCCCCAAAATTCTCCGCTAGACATGGCAGTATGCATTGCGCCTTCACCACTGATGACGTAACCTAATCCCTTATGAGTAAACTGGTTACCTGCAACGCGCCCCTGATCGGGAAGATCGGCCATTCTGTCCCAGGTATCTGTAGCAGGATCATAACGATACCAATCATTATAAATGGACATTGCGTGATGCCCCATGCCAGCATATACATAGTCTCCTATTGCAAATTGATATGGATGATGACGAGCGCTGGCTGGTATGCTTCTTTTCTGTGTCCAACTGTCAGTGCTAATGTTGTACTCCCACCAATCATTCAAATCGTTATCGTTCTCATCTTCGCCCATACCCACATAGATTTTACCATTACTGTATACGAATGCCGGGTGAATTCTTGGTGAGCACGGACATTCAGCAAGTTCATCCCATGAGCTGGTGGCTGGATCAAATACCCAAAGATCTCTCAGGTAATCCTCTCCTTCATAGCCAAACCCGTAATAGGCCTTACCATTTGCCTCATCTCCAATTCCATAGCCTCTTGGCGGACCTGGGTAATCGTCTAACTGGGTCCATGTATCCTGAGCCGGATCATATCTGTAAAACTCATTTCTCGGGCCTGAAACAGATTGTCCACCCACGATATAACCCACACCATTCAAACCAAAGGCATAAGAATGGTGCGTTCTGAAGGTTGACGGTAAGGCACTGAATTCTTCCCAGGATTCAGCTGGCATTTCGTCATTGGGTGTGTCGTCACTTTTACACCCACTCAGAAAGAGAATACCTGTAAAGAATAGTAAGTACAGGCTAAGGGATTTCCGCTCAATTCGACTCATAGGCTTAGTTTAATGTTTTTTGGTTCTATAGTAAGCTGTGCATATTCTGCCGGAATTGTTACCCATTTGCAGGTTTTCCAACCCCTTATCGACCTCTTTTGATAAATAAACACGAATGGCTATGGACAAATTGAAAAGCCAGTGCTACCGGAACTAACAGCTATAGAAAATCAGTTAAATGCTCAATACTCGTTCAAACCGTAATTGACATACGGTAAATATAATGCCGGAAAATAGTGAGAATATCTATGAGGTATTAAGTTTACATACAAATTCGCCTTTAATGATCGAACCGGTTTCACTTTCTGCCAAAGCCATTGAAGAAGTAAAGCACATCATGGCCAACAAAAACATCCCTGAAGGCTATGGCCTGCGCATAGGTGTAAAAGGGGGCGGAGGCTGTGGCGGCATGGGCTTTTTGCTGGGTTTTGATAAGCCCAAAGAAGGCGACCTCAGCTATGAGGTGGAAGGCATTGCAGTGCATGTAGAAAAAAGGCAAACCATGTACCTGGTGGGGCTAGAAGTAGACTTTGTAGAGAATGCAGAGGCCAGAGGCTTCACTTTTATCAACCCACTTACTGAACAGGCATCGGAATAAAACGTGTAAGTATCTGGCCCACCTTGTCATTAATCGATGGTGCATCTCACATTGACTTCCTTTTCATAGCTTCAGGGCATGAAACGTTCCATTTACCCACTTGCGCTGCTGCTCATTCTTAGTTTATCTGCCTGTTACTCAGGCAGCCCCTCTGATAGCAAAACATGGCAAATTGCCTACAAACATGATCGCGATGGCAAGCCTTTGAAAGGAAGCAAGGAAAAACTATTTGCAGCCATTCGAGCGGGCAAAAGCGTGCGCATTGGTTGGGGTTGGTACAATGAAAAAAGGGACATCAGCATTGAACACCTGGCTGACCCTGTTTGGCTTGCCATCATAGATCAAAAAGAAGTGATGGCCCACCTTGAACCCCAAATACTTGCTGCCATCAATTGGGACGATGCTTCTACCAGCTATGAAGATTCTACCCTGCTGGATAAAGAATGGCGTGTGGTGATCAATACCAACGGCAGTTTCGATGCGGTTTGGTACAGCAGAAAGGAAGAGAAAGTGACAAGAAGGGCTCCTCAAAAACAGGTACTCACCTGGTTTGTAAATGAATTGGCTCCTGGCAACACAAAAGCACTTTTCGAAACCAAATAATCGGTTTAGTTTAGGCCTATGGCGAAATATGACTTTGTGGTCCTGACGGATGATGTATTCATTCAACCTCCAAAAGATCTACACGAGCAAAATAGCTGGGATGAGGATCGACTGGTTTTAGAAGCACTAGAGGCACAAGGCTTTAAGGTGACCAGAAAATCATGGGCGGACCCCGATTTTGACTGGAGCAGTACTTCTGCCGCCATTTTTCGCACTACCTGGGACTATTTCAATCGCTTTGCTGAGTGGAAAATCTGGCTCCAGCAAGTATCAGCGCAAACCACTCTGGTAAACTCTTATGAAATGATTTTGTGGAACATGGACAAGCACTACCTGGGTGAACTGGCAAAAAAGGGGGTGCGTATTCCCGAAACGCGTTATGTTAACCGGGGAGAGATCACAAGCCTAAGTGCCTTGCATGCCGCTACAGGCTGGAAAGAGACCATTTTAAAACCCTGTGTGGCTGGTTCGGCCCGTCATACTTACCGGCTCAACCTCGACAATCTGGACCAGCATGAAACCACCTTTCAGCAGCTGATCAGTAAGGAAGACATGATGCTCCAGCCTTTTCAGAAAAACATTCTAACACATGGCGAAATATCTGTCATGATCATTGGTGGTAAATTCACTCATGCAGTCATTAAAAAGGCCAAAACGGGCGATTTTAGGGTTCAGGACAATTTTGGTGGCACAGTAGCACTGCATGAACCCAGTGAGAAAGAAATTGAATTCGCAGAGAAAGCGGTAACCACCATTTCTCCACTGCCGGCATACGCCCGTGTAGACATCATCCGCGACAACGAAGACGAACTGGCACTGATAGAAATAGAACTGATTGAACCCGAACTCTGGTTTCGTCTGTGCCCTGAGGCAGCCACAGCCCTGGCATCCCATCTGGCAAAGTAAGAAGCAGCTCCTTACTACAATTTCAGGTTACCCACTCACTTATCACCTGTGCATCCGTTTGCCTTTGCCAAATTTTCGCTAATTTCTGTCACTTTTTTTATTAACCAGTAATAACCAAAAACACTAATTATGACAAACGAGATAATCAGATGGGTGGCAGCCGGGATCATCATCCTCATAGAGCTGGTCTTGCTGATGACCCTGTTCACCAACAAGGACAGCAAGTTTCAGGTACTCATCAAAGACCAAAGTAATCAAGTCCAAATCAGAGATGCTTCTTACAGCTATTCACGTTCTCAACTGTTTTGGTGGACCATCATAATCATGACCTGCTTTGCGGTAGACTTTGCCATGACTGGCGCTGCCAATGGCATCATGAATAACACAGCACTCACTTTACTGGGCATTAGTGCCGGTACTACAGTTGCTGGCCGTGTGATTGACAACAGCCAGGGCAACGACAATAGTGTGACGATGCATCAGCACGATAAATCAGAAGGCTTTTGGATGGATATATTGTCTGACCAAAACGGAGTGAGCATTCACCGTTTCCAATCGGTTCTTTTCAATATCGGCTTTGGTGTGGCTTTTATCAGTCATTTCATCGACAGCATCCCTACAACCATTACTTTCGGAACGGCCATTCCTTTTGCCAACTTTGACAGTACTACCCTCGGATTGATTGGTTTGAGTTCCGCGACTTATGCCACCTTGAAATTCAACGAAAATCTAAGTAATAGATCAAATGGAAGTACATCATCATCGGCATCAGCATCATCGACAGTACCAACATCATCGACAGCTGCATCTAGCAGTAGCAGCGCTGATAGCAGTAGCAGCGCAGGTAGCTGATGCACCTACATAATTCTGAAAACTAAATACAGAAAGCCCGTCAAATGATGGGCTTTTTTTTATGCTAATTTGCTAAGGACACCTTCTCTCGCAGGGAAGGTTTCCTTTATTCTTATTCGTAAAGAAATTCGAAAGCACTGTGATAGCCACCAATCGACTGTACATAGTCCAGCATGGCATTGTAGAAGGGGTCTTTACCCAACGTGGCCGAATCGCCCAATACCACCAACTGTGACCTGGCGCGAGTGAGGGCTACATTCATTCTGCGGTACTCTTTCAGAAAGCCAATTTCACCTTTTTCGTTCGACCGCGTGAGGCTGATGTAAATCACATCGCGCTCCTGCCCTTGAAAAGCATCTACCGTATTCACACTGATTTGCTCTCTAACAACATCGAGCCCTTCAGCTCGCAATACCATCTCATTCAACAGCTGTATCTGTGCCTTGTACGGTGCAATTATGCCTATGGATTGATCCGTCAGATTTTGCTTACCCAGGTGCTTCACCAATAAAGCAGCTTCTTCCTTGTTGTAGGTACTTAAAGTCTCGGCCTTTTGCTTTTCGGCAAAACCGCAGCCAGCAGTATCAATAAATTGAAAGCGTATTCCGGATTCATGCCAATCGCGCTGCAGCACTTCATTTGCCGTTTGAAGTTTGCCCTCATAAAAATGCTGACTGGAAAACTCCATGATTTCAGGATGCATTCTGTATTGTGTCTCAAGCATCACATCGGCTCCGGTATTGGCAATGGCTTTTTCAAACAGCGTACTGGCCAGGCCTTCTTTGGCTGCTTGTATGGATTTGACAGTAGGCGGAAGCTGCAAGTGGTCACCGGCCATGATCACCCGGTGTGCCTTCAGCATGGCTATCCAGCAAGCAGGCTCCAGGGCCTGTGAGGCCTCATCAATAAAAACGGACCTGAATACTCTGTCGCGCAATTTGTTATGCGTAGCTCCTACCAGGGTACAAGCTACCACCTGTGCCCTGTCCAGCAGGTCTTCGGTGATCTGCGATTCTATTCGATCGGCATCGTGACGAAGTGCACGGGCCTCCTTCATAATCAGGTTGCGCTGCATTCGCTCTTCCTGACCAAAGTTACGCTTGTACTTCAGGCCCATTCTTCGGTATTCATCGGCCTTTTTCCGAATGTCTTTCAGCTCCTTGAAAAAAGCATGCTTACTGATTTTTACATCCAGACTATTTTCAATTACCTCCGGTGTTACTCGGGCCGGATGACCCAGTCTCAACACTTCCAGTCCCATTTCGGCCAGTTTTTCCACCACCAGGTCTACCGCAGTATTGCTTTGAGCACAGACCAATACCTGGCGTTCATTCTTTACCACCTCTTTAATGGCGTTTACCACGGTGGTGGTTTTGCCGGTGCCCGGAGGGCCATGGATGATGGCTACATCTCTTGCATTAAAAATATTAGTGAGTGCCTCATTTTGTTTGGCATTGAGGTTTACCGATTGGTATTCGAAACCGTTTTTAAAATCGGCCTGCTTTGCGCCATAAAAAATCTCTCTAAGCTCAGCTATTCTGCCTTTTTCTGCCCCAGCCACCTCTTTCAGGGCGCGGTTCATTTCTTTATAGCTGCCCTCGTCAAAAAGGAGATTCACACCTAATCTGCCCTCTCTTAGCCAGTCAGGTAGCTCGCTGCTGTTCAGCACCACACGCATCTTATCTCTCCTCAAATAGCTGACCACTCCTGAGGTAGCCTCGGCTTCTTCGCCATGGCCTGAAAATACACTGACCACTGCTCCTACATGAAAGGAGTGGTTTTGCTCATGATCGGTAGTGCGTTCCAACTCCAGGGTAAAGCGCTCACCTGTGCTCACAAAACGATTTACAAGCTGAACCGGGTACCAGGTTACTCCCTGCTTTTTCCGCTCTTTTAAAGAGGTATTCAGCATTTTGCGCTGATACTGGGCATAGTCCTCATCTTTCTCAATTTTGAGAAGTCTGAGCAGATCATTTAAGGTTTCCTGTGCTTTTGTGGGCATGAAATGGTCAGGCAGAGCCTTTGGCTAGTGGAAACGGGGCTCGGCACCCAATTACTCTCTTTTCGAGCTAAGGGTGACTTTTGCTTTGGCACAAACCCCACCTATGGGCGGGTTGAATTTAGAAACACTGACTTTTACCTCACTGACTTTGGGAAACTCATTCATTACTGCCTTGATGATCTTTTGGCCAATGCTCTCAAGCAATTTGTTAGGATGAAGCATTTCGTGTTTCACCAGGTTGTAAACGGCTTCATAATCGATGGTTCCAGAAAGGTCATCTTCATCAGCAGCCTTGCTGAGGTCAGTTTCTATTTTCAGGTCTACTGAATATTTATTTCCAATTCTTTGCTCCTCTTTGTAAAAACCATGGTAGGCAAAGAACTCCATGCCCTCAAGGGCCACCGTTCCTTTACTCATAAATCAATCGAATTGGTCGAAGAAAGAACCTTTGTTTTCTTTCTCATCGTCAGACTCGCCCTCTTCGGCTTCTGTGTTTTCAGGTGTCGACTCTTCATCGACTGGCCTTTCTTCGGCTGGTTCTTCATGTATTAATTCCTCTGTGTCCTGGTGGATAGCTTCATCCGTAGGGCTCACTTCTTCGCCTGGATTAAAAACAATCGGATCCTCTTCCTCTGTTGGTTGAAGGTCGGTATTGAGTGTTTCCGCATTTTCTTCGGTATGTACTTTCACCACACTCATTGGCTCATTTTTTTTGAGCATAGTGCGAACCGCCTCGTCCTGGGTGTTGCTTTCATTCACTTCTCTGGACAGTTCTTTCGCCTTTTTCATATGAGGTTTAATGTCGGTTGGGAAGTCACTATGTCGGTTGAGCTTGTCCACAATATCGTTGGCCAGCAGCTTAAGGTCAGACATGAGGGAGCTCTTATTGGCATCGAGGCTACGATACACCTGCTCCAGTTGCCTGATCTCATCTTCCATGTCGTCAGTGATCATGCGAGCCCTTGTTTCGGCATCTTCTATGATCGACTTGGCCCTGGACTTGGCTTCACTCATCAGAGCATCGGCCTTCATCTCGGTTTCTTTCATATGGAGTTCGGCCGTTTTGGTGGCCTGCTCTATCATATTGGCTCCGGTATCTTCAGCAGTTTTCAGGGTTTTGAAAAGCGAGTTTTCTACTTCACGCAGTTTCTGAACCTCTTTTTCAGAGGCTTCCAGTTTATACTGAAGCTCTTTTGACTGGTCGTTGAGGCGTTCCCACTCAATGGACAAAGAATTCAAAAAGGCCGTAACCTCATCTTTGTTGTACCCTCGAAAAGCTTTCTCAAAATCCTTTTGTCTGATTTCTAAAGGCGTAATATTCATGTAAATGAAGGATTAAAAATTAATATCCCAGACGGATAAACTGCGGTCATCGCTGCCCGATACTAATAGGTTGTTGTGGTTGCTCCAGAGCAACTTATTGACGGAGGTCCCGTGACCGGCATGCCTTGATTTATCAATGACCTTGAGGAGGGTGAAAGTCTCAGCATCCCAGACTTTTATGGACTTGTCCATGCTACAAGTTACGAAATGTTTGCCATCAGGGCTATAAACCAAATGGTTTATTGCGAACATATGAGCCACAATGGACTCTTTGAGGGAATAACCATTATTTACGTCCCAGACCTTGACATGTGCATCTCTGCTCCCGCTAATTAGATAACGGCAATCGGGCGAATACTGTACAGTGAATACCGAAATTTTATGAGCATCTATTTCCTGGCGTAACTCCCAGTCAATCATGGAGTAAACCCTGATCTTATTATCGCTGTAACCCACTGCAAACTCAGCGGTTTTTTCATTGATGGCAATGCACCTGGCACTCTTCTCACTAGCCCTGAACTGGTGGATAGTCTGCAGCGTATTAATGTCCAGAATGATCACGTTGCCATCGCCAAGCGCTATGAAAATGCGGTCCTTGATCGTTTTGATATCAAATATGCGATCGGCCGTCAATTTGAGCGTACCCACCTCCTTTTTAGTTTCCAGGTCGAGCAGGTGAATGCCCTCATGATTCTCCCCAATGATCAACACATTGCGTTCGGCATAGTAGTCGAGGGCATAGACAGAAGCTTCCAGCTTGGCAAACAGCTTCCCTTTGGTCAGGTCGTTCATATCCCACAAAACGATCATACCATCGGCCCCGGAAGAGAAGAATTGGTTGGCTTGTGGCCCCTGCCCTAAGGCATAAACACAATCCTTATGTCCTCCCAGTGTTGCGACTTTATTGACTTCTATTTTAGTCATGGTTTGGCTTTGCACAAAACTAGTGAATCGACAGGGGCTGACAACTGAAGATTGTTTAAAGCCCATGTTTTTTACTTCCTTTTTATGATTAGGACAATCATTCACTAATTTCGGGGCCATGGCACTGGCCTGTATCAAGCATATCAACAAGTCACTCTCCTATGCCCTCTGGCATATTGAAGAACCTCTTAGCCGTTTGGCTGCTCTTTACCCTTTTACAGAAGCTGATCAAAAGTTATTGGAAAGCCATAAGGTGGAGAGCAGAAAGGCTGAGTGGCTATCGGCCAGATTGGCCCTCAGAAGCCTTATGCAGGCTCATGGTCTTGAAAATCTATCAATCCATAAAGACTCATTCGGCAAGCCGCACCTTTCTGAAGACAAGGCTTTCATTTCTATCAGCCATACCCAAAACTGGGGTGCTGCTGTGCTAAGTACACAGTCGGCTGTTGGCATTGACATTGAGTACCCGCGAGACCAGATTCAACGCATTGCTCGTAAGTTTTTGCATCCCAAGGAGGCCCAATGGACCGAAAATGACCTGGGCAAGCTTACGCAAGTATGGTGCGCCAAAGAAGCTCTTTACAAATTGCACGGTCGAACACAGCTGATCTTTGCTGAACAACTGCTGATAGAATCGCCCGTTGGCGAATTCCCCTCTGCTGGTTCGATTCGGGAAAATGGAAGTGAAGAAAAGTACAACTTGCACTATGATTGGGCAGAAGATTTGCTGCTTTGTCTCGCCTTTTCAAGTTAATTGAAGTATGGATCAAATAAAACCTTTGCTGATCTTCGACTTGGATGAAACCCTGCTTTATGCCACCAAAAAGAACCCATCCAGAGTACCTGATGTTGTATTTGAGGAATATCATGTCTACTTCCGCCCCGGTTATGATAAGCTCATTTCTGAGTTGGTCAACTATTACGACATCAGCATCTGGTCGAGCGCAGGTGATAATTATGTAGCTTTCATGGCAGACGCAATAAAGCCAGTTGGAGTTGAGTTTGTTTTCGTCTGGGGGTATTCAAGGTGCACTCAAAAATATGATCTGGACATGGGGCATCACTACATGCTGAAGAATCTTAAAAAGCCCAAAAAGAAGGGATATTCTCTGAACAAAATGCTGATTGTAGACAATACGCCTTCCAAAGTACAGGCCAACTATGGCAATGCGGTTTACATTAAAGATTATGAAGGAAATGAGACGGACACAGAGCTCTACCGCCTCAAAGATTATTTAATACGAATACATGATTTACCGAACTACCGGAAAATCGAAAAGAGAAACTGGTAGACAATGACTCGAAAATCATACTACATCATGCTTCAAGATTCAAAGTCATTTTTCATTCTCATGACCCTATGCCTTTTCGCCTTTTCTTGTAATGCCCCTGTAGCGGAGCGAGAGCTGTCACTTTTAAATAAGGTTTACCAATACGGAACCATTCAGGCCTTGCTGGAAGGACATTATGATGCCGAACTCAGCATGGCTGACTTGAAAAAACATGGCGACACTGGCATAGGCACCTTCAATGCGCTGGATGGAGAAATGGTGGTTTTGAACGATACGGTTTTCCAGGTTAAATCGGATGGTCTGGTCTACATACCCTCCGATTCAGTCTTAACGCCCTATGCTACTTTGGTCCCTTTTAAAGCAGACACCATTCTCTCAGTGAACGGGGCATTGAATTACACTGACTTTCAAAGCTTGGTAGATGGCATACTCCCTAGCAAAAACCTGTTTTATGCCTTTAGGATTGACGGGATATTCAATGACCTTAAAGTAAGGTCTGTTCCCCGACAAAGCCCTCCCTATTTGCCTTTGGACCAAGTGGTTTCAGGACAAACCATGTTTGGTTTCGAGTCCATTGAAGGAACACTTGTTGGCTTCCATTTCCCGGAATATACCAGTCAAATAAGTGTTCCGGGTTATCATTTTCACTTCATCAGTACCGACCGACAGCAGGGTGGTCACGTACTCTTTTTCGAAAGCATGACAGCTGAAATGCAGCTGGACATTATCTCGGGTATGGATTTAGAATTACCCACCAGCGAGGCCTTCAAAAACCTGGACTTGACCAAAGACCGGGAAGAAGCACTGGAAAAAGTGGAGAAACTGACGAATTGATTTTTTCCTTGAAAAGCCTTTTAAAAGGCCGTTCATATGGATTTATGACTCCCGATTGATGATATCGAGCAGCTCTTGTACCTCCTGTACTTTATCAGTATGCCCCAATTTTTCATGGGCATTGATCAGGTTGCGAAGCACCCGGGCGATGATATCAATATTGGTACAAGGCTCATAGTAGCGGTCGTCATGCGGCACCTTCAGGTTGTCTATGTACTCGTCAATTTCTTTGCGAGTAAATACCAGTCCTCTATTAAATGCATTGATGTAAAACTGGTTTTTACCATGCTTATAGGTGAGCACAAACAGGTTGGGCAGGTTCACACCATAAACCGGTAGTTTCAGTTTTTGTGCTACCAAAGCATATATAATGCACAGGGCAATGGGGTTGCCCTTTTTGGTTTGCAAAACCACATTCATCATGGAATTGCCAGGTGAATGGAAGTTCTTGGTATTGGAGCCAAACTTGAGCTTCGAAAACAGCACAGAATTCAGAATTTTAACCTGATCTACCGGATGGATATCGCTTTTAAACTCCAGCCAGGCCTCGTAATAGATTTGCTCCAGTTCTTTGCGAAGGTCTTCAAACTCAAGGTCGGGGTAGTGGTAGGTATTTACGAGCCAGATCCCTTCTAGCAAATCCTCTCCTCCGGCTTCTTTCCAGGCCAGCAGTTTTTCTTTGAGCAAAAGGTATTGCAGTGTATGCACCAGCTCCTCAATGCGTTTTTGAAGCAGTGGGTTAAAGCTATTTTCCCATTCAAATTCCAGGTAGGGAATGATGTGTGTACCGAGCGACATGATCTTGTCCTCTACATGCTGTATTACCTCCCCGTCATCATCATCCAGCAGAGAAACCAAAGCTTTCAGTTCTTTATTGCTCAGCGCACTTTCACTCATATTCAGGTTTGTATCACTCCTACATTAAACGGTTCGGTCAGAGGGGCATTATTGGCCACTTCAATTCCCTTTGAGATCACCTTCCGTGTTTCGGTCGGATCTATGATAGCATCTACCCAAAGCCTGGAAGCCGCGTAATAGGGGCTTAGTTGCTCATTATAGCGATTTGTAATCTCTTCTAATAATTTCTGCTGTGCTTCGGGGCTAATTTCTTCTCCCTTGGCCTTGAGGCCAGCCACTTTGATTTGCAACAAGGTTTTGGCGGCTGCAGCCCCGCTCATTACTGCCATTTGGGCCGTAGGCCAGGCCACGATCAATCGTGGGTCATAGGCCTTGCCACACATGGCATAGTTGCCCGCTCCATAAGAGTTGCCGGTAATTACCGTGAATTTTGGCACTACAGAATTGGCCATGGCATTCACCATTTTGGCCCCATCTTTTATAATACCGCCATGTTCTGCCCTGCTGCCTACCATAAAGCCGCTTACATCTTGCAAAAATACCAGGGGCACCTTGCGCTGGTTGCAGTTCATAATGAAACGGGCTGCTTTGTCAGCGGAGTCTGAATAGATCACCCCGCCCATTTGCATCTCGCCTTTTTTAGACTTCACCACCTTGCGCTGGTTGGCCACAATGCCCACTGCCCAGCCATCAATGCGGCCATAGCCACAGATAATCGACTGACCGTAGAGTTCTTTGTACTCATCAAATTCGCTGTCGTCTACCAATCTGCTGATAATCTCGCGGGTTTCGTAGGGCTTGGTACGGTCGGCTGGCATGGTGCCATAAATACTTTCGATTTTCTCCTTAGGCAACTTGGACTCAGCCCTGTCGAAACCAGCTTTTTCAGTTGCGCCAATTTTATCGAAAATGCTGCGTATGTAGTCCAGGCAGGCTTCATCATTGGGGAATTTATTATCAGTTACACCTGAAATTTCCGAATGGGTAGTAGCTCCTCCTAAAGTTTCATTGTCAATGTCTTCGCCAATGGCTGCTTTTACCAGATAGCTGCCTGCCAGAAAAATAGACCCGGTTTTGTCAACAATCATGGCTTCATCGCTCATTATAGGCAAGTAGGCTCCTCCAGCCACACAGCTGCCCATAATGGCGGCTACCTGAACAATGCCCATAGACGACATTCGTGCATTGTTGCGAAACTGACGGCCGAAATGCTCTTTGTCGGGGAAAATCTCGTCTTGCATGGGTAGAAATACGCCAGCGCTGTCTACCAGGTAAATCACTGGCAGGCGGTTTTCCATGGCTATCTCCTGGGCCCTCATGTTCTTTTTGGCGGTAATAGGAAACCAGGCTCCTGCTTTTACCGTGGCGTCATTGGCTACAATCATGCAGTTGCGGCCGCTCACCTGGCCTATGCCTGTCACTACTCCTCCCGATGGACAGCCTCCTTGGTCAGCATACATACCATCACCTGCAAAGGCTGCTATTTCCAGAAAATCAGAACCCTCATCTGTCAGGTAGGCAATGCGTTCTCTGGCAGTTAGCTTTCCTTTTTTATGTTGTGAAGCAATCTTCTTTTCGCCTCCACCCAGTTTTACCTGTTTGAGTTTATGATCCAGTTGAAAAACCAACTGGCGCATGGCGTCATCGTTCTTGTTGAATTCAATATCCATAGGTAGCGGCCCTCATCGAGGGTAATTATAGTTTACTTGAGGCCTAAATTAGAGGCAAGGCCTAAGAATTCAAACCGACTGGGGGACTTGTGGTTTTTATTTCTTCTTCTTTTTCTTCCGCTTATCAGCAGGCGGACGGTTTTTACGTCCAAAGAGAGAGAAGTGCACATAGCGTTTGGGGTTTTCGCGGAAGTCCATAAACAGGCTGTCCAGGTCTACCATGGTCTTATTCACTGAGTGATAAAGCGAATCATTGGTCATGAGCTGGC
>Ga0316204_10003055_pt1 | contig 35111 bp, 29 predicted proteins | sample 6monrhotite_MG_2_FD_205661 | JGI IMG/M metagenome (GOLD analysis project Ga0316204, IMG submission 205661) | Microbial mat bacterial communities from mineral coupon in-situ incubated in ocean water Damariscotta River, Maine, United States -... | ecosystem: Environmental > Aquatic > Marine >... | reverse complement strand
CAACCCGTTCAGCATCTTGAACGTGGTCGATTTTCCGGCACCATTGGGGCCGATCAGCCCGAAGATCTCGCCGCGCCGGACCCTGAAACTGATGTTGTCGGCCGCCGTGAAGCTGCCGAAATGCCGGGTCAGGTTTTCGGCGACGACGACATCCTCGCGCTGGTCCGGATCCTTTGCGGGCATGTCAGCAAAAGGCGAGCGTTGCTTGGGGCCGCCACCGAGCAGATCCATGAACGCATCCTCGAACCGCGGTGCGGCGGCGTTTATCTTTGCGGTGATGCCCGCCTTGATCTGGTCCTGTGTGGGCGCGGCGGCGCCCGCGCGGGTCACCAGACGGAGGCTCTGGCCCTGAATAGTACCGTCGATGATATCGGGCAGGGCCAGCGCCCGGGTCAGCACCTGACGGCGGTCGCCGGTGACATCGCGCACGAGAAAGCTGCGCCCTTCGGCCCGCAATGTCAGGTCATGCGGCGGTCCCTGATAGAGAATTCGTCCTTCGCTGAGCAGGATCACTTCGCCGCAGCGTTCGGCCTCGTCGAGATAGGCCGTGCTCCAGACCACGCCGATGCCCTGATCGACCAGTTCGTAGACCATGCGCCACAATTCGCGGCGCGAGATCGGATCGACGCCGACGCTCGGTTCGTCCAGCAGCAGCAATTCGGGCGTGGCGATCAGGGCGCAGGCGAGGCCGAGTTTTTGCTTCATGCCGCCTGACAGCTTGCCCGCCAGCCGTGTTGTGAAGGGACCGAGCCCGGTAAAGGTCAAAAGCCGTTCGAAGGTGCGCGCGCGCTCTGACCCCGCGACGGCGCGCAGATCGGCGTAGAGGTTCAGATTTTCCAGCACCGTCAGATCTTCATAAAGACCAAACCTCTGCGGCATGTAGGCCAATCTGCGATGTAGTTCCGGCCCGGCCCGAACGGGATCGAGGCCGCAGACCTCCAGATTGCCGCTATCTGCTTTGAGAAGTCCTGCGACCAGCCGCAGCAGGGTCGTTTTGCCCGCCCCGTCGGGGCCGACAAGCCCTGTCACGCGACCGGCCTCGATCGCGGTGCTGATCGCATCCAGCGCTGGCGGAAGCCTCGCCACAAAGCCCTTGGTTATGGTTTCAGCGCGCACCAGCGGCGGCATGGCCTAACGCCCCTCGTCCGGTGTCAGGACCACGGTAACTGGCATGCCTTGGCGCAGACCCTGATCCGGCGTTTCAACAATCACCCGCAAGCGGTAGACAAGACTGGTGCGCAATTCCTCCGTTTCGACCGATTTGGGGGTGAATTCCGCCACTGGCGAGATGAATCCGATCTGCCCGGGATAGCGCCCGCCGGAATCGGTGCGTATTTCGGCGATCATGCCGGGGGCGATCCGGCCAAGGTCGGGCTCATTGACATAGGTGCGCACCCAGACCGGCGAGGTCAGCGCCAGGGTCTGGATCGGCTCTCCGGCGGCGACGATGCTGCCCGGCTCGCGCACCCGGGTTAGAATCACACCGTCGCTCGGCGCACGAAGCTCTGCGTCGGCAACACGTCTTTCCGCAATGTTCAGCGTGGCACGGTCGGCGGAAAGCGCGGCGCGCGCCTGTGTTATGTCGCCAGACCGGGGACCTTCCAGTGCAAGCGCCAACGTCGCCTCGACCTGGCGCAATGCGGCCGCTGCTTCGTCGAAACCCGCCTGCGCGGCTTCATGCGCCTGATGTGACGCAATATCGCGTTGGGCCAGAGCCGCCTGCCGGTCGCGGATGGTCCGGGCCAGCACCAGCGCCGCTTCTGCCTGCGCGACACCGGCTTGTGCCAGTTCGATATCTTCCGCGCGGCTGCCCTCTTCAAGCATCGACAATACGGCGGCGCTGGCCTCGACCTTTGCACGGGCCAAAGTCAGTTGGTCGGAATAATCCGCCTTCTCAAGAGTGCCGAGGATATCGCCTGCCGCGACCCGATCACCTTCCTCGACGGCAATCGTCTCGATCTTTCCGGAGACCCGAAACGCAAGTATGACCTGGCGCACGTCGACGTTGCCATGCAGACTCAACTCGCTCTGCGGCACCCGCTGGGCCCGGTATTCGGTCCAGCTCCAGTAGCCCGCTCCTGTCAGCCCCGCCACAAGAGCAAGCCCGAGCCCCCAATGTCTCGCAGAGCTCATGCCCAACGCCCCTCGTCTTCAGTGTGTTGCTTGGGCGCAAGCAGGCCGTTTAACTCTATCACCACCAGGTCGGCGACGATGGCGTCGACATCGGCGTCTGCTGCTACAAAAACTGCGTAATGCACGGCCCGCTCAACCATGCCGATGATCACCCAGGCGGTCAGGTCCGGATCAATCGAGCGGGTGATACCCCGGCGTTCGGTTTCGCGACAGTAAAGCGCAAGCGCATCGACCGCCTTGGCGTAGTTGGCCGCCAGCACGGCGCGTTCCGCCTTGGGAAGCGCTGTGGCCTCTTGCAGGACCAGTGCCGTTATCTCTGGATGGGCACGGCAGTACACAAGGATGGTCCGCCAGATCTGGCATATCTGATGTCTCATGGCGTCGGCATCTTTAAGCCCGGATGCAGGGTTTTGGCCGAGCGTTTCAACGAGCAGTTCCTCGAAGAACATTTCGACGAGCGCGACAAATACGGCTTCCTTGCTTTTAAAGTACAGATAGAATGTTCCCTGGGCGACGTCCGCACGCGTTACGACGTCTGAGACCCGTGCCGCTGTGTACCCTTTCTCAGAAAACACCTCTGCCGCAGCGACCAGGAGGCGCTGTCTGACGGGTTTCTTTTTGTTGGTCTTGGGCATGTTGTAAATCAAACTGAATGATACGTCAGTCATATCAGGAACCGCTCTACCGGACAAGTGGTTCCTGCATTGCGAAGTCCGGCGACAGCGGAACACGGGCCAGCTTGGGACTTCAGAGCAAGTCAATCCACCGTCCCGTAGTGCGAATGCGCAAGTGTTGCTTATGGAAAGGCAACTTGAAGACGCGCGCAAGCAGACGGACAGCGCACTTGACGGTCGTCTGACATTGCTTGAATTGTGACCAATTGGTTTGCACGCAAAAGGCAGGCAGGATCAAACGGCCGTCGGGCCCGCTTGTCTCAATGTCCGCTTTGGGGCGTTGCGCAGGAGTTTCCATAACTTGCAGTATTGCAGGCCTTGGGCTTGATCCGTTCTTCGAACACTTAAAGGACGGTCCGGTTGCCCGATAAACGGGGCAGTTAGTTTAGTTCTTTCAGAAGCCATTCCGCGCGTTCGATATGGGTGCGAGCGATTTGAAGCTTGCTCTCCAGCCGGGTCTTTTTGTCAGCTGATTTCGCAGAGGCGATCTCAACCTCGAGCTCGGTTGACTTCGAGCGCAGCTTTTCCAAAACCTTTTCCACATGGAGTGGTTTGATCTCGCTCGCTTGTCCGTTTTCGAGGCGCTCATTATAGTCGATTACTTTCGCAGCAAGCTTTTTCAGACCCATCTTAGGCACTCCAAATCCTGACCATGGAACAAACCATAGACGTGTTTCATGACAGCCCCGTGACTGTTTGCTCCGACTCACCAGTGCGCGCTGCGCGCTTAGCGTTCGTCACGGCCTCGTTGAGTTCCTCGTCGTCGAGCGAAAGAATGCGTTCCACCTCAGCCATCGCGCTGTCACGTTCGATATAGTAGCTGCGGGCCGCCTCGATCAGATCGCGCATAGCGTCATAAGCATAGCCGGAATCGTTCATGAACGATGTTGCTGCAGCGGGTGTGAGGTCGCGTTTGCGAATGAGGGCATCCACGCGCTTGGAGGTCGAACGCGCATCCTCTTCAATCCGGGCGCGTTCTTGGTCAAGCCAGAGCGCGCTTCGATCTTTCGACTCGGCCAGGCCGAGCTTCCTGATTTCCACCGCAATCCGCGCGATCTCGGTGCGAAGCTCGTCATAGAGTTCGGTCGTCGCACCTTGCGGGCGAACGGTGTAACGCAGGACATTCTTGCGAATGTGCTTGATTGATTTCACGGCCTGAACGATTTGGCGCGCCACGTCACGCAACGCAAAAATGCGCTCGGCAATGTCCGGATCAATCTGTTTATCACTGGCGCGCGCACTGAACTCCACGATGCCGGAGAATAGCGTTTTCACCCGGCGTTCATAGCCATCCTCAAGGTCCAGCTCGAGCCGGGTCCGGCTTTTGCGAACCAAGCCCGCAACGTCGTCGGTCGCGAACACTTGCTCGCGATGCAGGTTCAGTCCATGCAGGATCAACTCCGCCGCGTTTTCGTATAGGTGAAACACCTCCTTGCGCAGGGCCCTTTCGAGCGTCTGCGGGAATTCGTCAACGGCTTCGTTGAGATAGCGCGGGCGACTGACGTCCGGTGCGGGTTCGAGAATGCGGCGTTCAAGAAATGCGATCAACCGGGTCAGGAACGGCAGCATGAGCGTAACGCCGAGCACGTTAAAGATCGTGTGGAACACGGCAAGTTTCATCGTGTAATCGCTTGGCGCGATCCCCACCAAGCCACTGATCCAATCCACCATGTCGCGCAACTGGGCAATGAAGACCAGCGCGACAATCGCCGTGACCATGTTGAAGATAAGATGTGCCAGCGCCAAGCGCTTGCCTTGGAAATTCGCGCCAAGCGAGCCGATAATTGCGGTGATCGTCGTGCCGATATTCGCGCCGATCGAAAGGGCCAGCGCATTCTCATAGCTGATCTGGCCAGCAGAGAGAGCAGTAAGGATCAGCACCAGCGTCGCGTGGCTGGATTGCATGATGACGGTAGCGCCGGTTCCGATCAGGGAATAGACGATCAAACCCTGTAGACCGGACAGCGCGAAACGCGTCAGGTCGATCTGCTCCTTGAAAGCGTCGAACCCCTCTTTCATGTAATGGATACCAAGGAACAGGAACCCAAGACCAGCCAGTGCATAGCCAAGGCCCCGGACCGGCTTGGATTTTTGGAACACGAGGACGATGCTGACCGCGATCATCGGCATCGCATAGGCCGCGATATTCACCTTGAGCCCAAGTCCGGCGACCAGCCAGGCGCCTGTGGTCGTGCCAATGTTCGCGCCAAAGATAATCCCGACACCGCCGACGAGCGAGATCAGCCCGGCGCTCAGAAACGATATGGTGACGATCGAGACAAGTGAGCTGGATTGCAACAAAGTAGTCGAGATGATCCCAAACGAGATCGCTCGGGGCGTCGATTGAGTGGCCCGCTCCAAGACCCGTTCCAAAGTACCTCCGCCCAACAGTTTGAACCCGTCCTCAAGCATCAGCATTCCAAACAGGAATATAGCGACGCCCGCGGCAATTTCTTGCGCGTCCGGGCTGAACCAAAAGGCCAGCAGCAGCGAACCAATCGCAACGGGTAGCAGATACCGCTTCATGCCGACAGAACCGCCAGGCGCGCAGGCACTGTCAAAGACCGGCGAACGAGGGCCGGTTGTTTCTTAAGAACCTTGCTTGCCATGGGCAGACCTCACATCCTCGTGTGCCATTTGGAAAACATATCGGGACGCAAACAGCTGTCCTTGACATAGGTCATATCTGCCCGTCCGGGACCTGTGATCATGGTCTGCAGATCACGCATCATTTTGGGGGGGGAAGTTCGCTGTGTTGAGAACCGAAAACATCGAACACGCCGTACAGCGGAACCGTGATGAGTTGTTCCGCTTTGGGACGGCACTGATCTTCATCGTCGGCATTATGCTATTTACCATCGTCCGGACAGATGGGGGCACCGACGGCATACTCATGGTCGCGGCGGCGATGATCGGTGGTTACATGGCGATGAACATCGGTGCGAACGATGTGGCGAACAATGTAGGGCCAGCCGTCGGATCGCACGCCATTACCCTGACCGGTGCCATCGTTATCGCCGCGTTTTTCGAAGCCGGTGGCGCGCTCGTCGCAGGTGGGGATGTTGTCGGCACGATCAAGAGCGGGATCATTGATCCCGATCTGGTTGCTGACCGGGATACTTTCATTTGGCTTATGATCGCGGCGTTGCTGGCAGCCGCAGTCTGGTTGAATTTTGCAACGGTCATCGGTGCGCCGGTGTCCACCACTCATTCGATCGTCGGCGGAGTTCTTGGTGCGGGGATCGCCGCAGCGGGTTGGGGCATCGCTGACTGGTCTGTTGTTGGCCAGATTGCGGCAAGCTGGGTGATCTCTCCGTTGATGGGCGGGCTGATCGCCGCGTCTTTCCTGTACGTCATCAAACGAACAATCACCTATAAGCGCGACGTGCTGGAGGCGGCCAACCGTATGGTGCCGGTTTTGGTTGCAGTCATGGCCTGGGCCTTTGCCACATACCTGATGCTGAAGGGCGTCAAGAAGATCGTCGCGATTTCGTTCCCTGTGGCGCTGCTGATCGGGATTGCCGTGGCTGCTGTCGTCTATGTGATCGTGCGCCCGTACATCAAGCGGATGACCGAGCGGTTGGAAAACCACAAGGCGAGCGTCAATGAGCTTTTTACCGTTCCTCTGATCTTCGCAGCGGCGCTCTTGAGCTTTGCTCACGGAGCAAATGACGTCGCGAATGCGGTTGGCCCACTTGCCGGGATCAACGAAGCCATCTCCGAAGGCGGCATCTCTGCCAAAGCCGGGATTCCAATTTGGGTAATGGCTGTGGGTGCCATTGGTATTTCGTTGGGGCTGGCACTTTATGGTCCAAAGCTGATCCGCACGGTTGGCAGCGAGATCACCGAACTCGACAAAATGCGCGCGTTTTGCATCGCCATGGCCGCGGCGATAACCGTGATTATCGCATCGCAACTCGGGTTGCCCGTCAGCTCGACCCATATTGCTGTGGGTGGGGTCTTTGGTGTCGGTTTTCTGCGCGAATACATCAAGTCAAGCTATGCGCGCACGCTCGACGATATCCGAAGCCATCACGCCGACAATGACCCTGCCGCAGTCGAGGGCTTCTTGGCGGAATTTGAGGCTGCGGATGTGGCGTTGAAGGGCGAAATGCTGCGTGACATGAAGGCTCAGGCCGCAACTGATCGCCTGCTCGGAAAACAAGAAAGGCGCGGTCTGGGTCGTGTGCATCGTGTCGAACTGGTGAAACGAAACCTTCTGCTGCGCATTGCGGCGGCCTGGATCATTACTGTTCCCGTCGCCGCGATTCTTGCCGCAATGTTCTTCTTCATGATCCGGGGAATGATGCTGCCTTGAGATGGCTGTCGTAACCTGATCGTTTTGGGCGGGGCGTTGGCATCGCAAAAAAGCAGTCACGCCCCCCTCCACTCTCATTGAATACAACGTCTGGGCTTCAGTTCAGAGCGAGGCAAGAGCTATCGCGAAAAACGAGCCGTTTCTCGAAACAGACCTTCGCCGCGCACTGTGTACATGTCTCTAATGCGGAGAGGCTGTGTGGAATCTATCTGAGTTTGGTCGATTTTTCCGGTGTTGGGTGTCTTGGATGGCATTTGGCCAATTTTTCGACTTCGGCGCGTCGGGTTTGGTTTGAGGGTCATTCTGGACGGCGCTCGGTCGCTTTTAGAGGCATTTTTTGACCAAACCGCCGCCAGTCACGCTTTCAAGGCGGCAACCAGAGCCGGGTTACCCATGATCTTCATCACGCGGGTCATGTTGTAGGCGAAAACGTGCAAGGCCAAATCGGTGGCGCCATTTTTGAGCCGCCTCATCTTGAAGTGCGTCGCACCCATCCAGGATTTGATCGTGCCGTAGGGATGCTCAACGGTCATGCTGCGCACGGCGAGTTGGGTGGGGTCCTTGTCCAGCCGCTGCTGCACCCGTTCCAGCACGCCTTCATGTTCCCACCTGCGAATGCGGCGCTGTTTGCTATTGGTGCATTTGTACTTGATGACACAGTCGGCGCAGTTGCTCGACCAATAGACCCTGATGGCTTTACCATCCTGCGGACCCGTGAACCGGTAGGTCAGATGTTCGCCAGCCGGGCAAATGTAAGCGTCAGCATTAACGGCCTTGAACCGGCTGCCAGCAATGGCAACCAGGTTTCCATCGAGCAGATTGATGTCGCGGCATAGCGCGACGAATTGTTGGCGCACCTTACGGATCGCCAGACCGTTGTCTTTCCGAAAGTCGGCGATGGTCCTGAAGTCAGGCTGTAATCGGCCCGTTAGCCAAATGAGTTCCAGATTGCGACCGCATTCACACGCCAACCGCCGCGATGACTGGACTTGGTTGCAGTCGCCGTAAAGGTAAATCCGCAGCATCAGACCCGGATGATAACCGGGCCGACCCGTCGTGGCGGGTGAGTTTGGAAGCCCAACTCAGCCAAATCAAGCTTGTCGATGAAGGCATCAATCACTCGGACGGGGCTGTTCGCGTCAACATAGTCCTCCAGACATTCCGGCAGCAACATCGCCTGATGCCGGTCTATCCCTTCGAAAAACTGCCCCATGGAATGCCTCCGTATCGAATGCGGAATTCATACCACCATTCAGTCCTTAAGGGGAGTTTCCACACAGCCTCTCTGCAAAGCGGACTTTTCGATTGATCATCTCAATGTCCGCTTTGGTTCATCGCGGACACCTGCCAAATCACGCCGCAAATGATGGTCGCGTTGCGAGATTGCGCGATGTGGCGATCCTCGCCGAGACTGAGCGCCGATGCCACGCCGCGAAACACCTTATGCGTCTGCACCGTTTTGCAACTTGCCTGTTATCTACGCAGTTTGTTTCAGAATAGGTCTGTTGGCATGTTTTCTGGCGCTTGATCGTTTGCGTATCATGGGATTGGTCGCAAAGGCGCATTTATCGTGTGTATCGAGACGACGTGCCGAACGACCTTAAAATCATCGTTGTAGAACCGAATCCGGACCGCGCTCGCGATATTATCGACGCGCTGAAGGATGATGGCTGGAACGATGTGAAAATGATCGGGGCTGCATCGCAACTGGACCGTGTCATAAAGTCTGAAAATCCAGACATCATCCTTATCGACCTCGCCAATCCGGATCGCGACACGCTTGAACACCTCAGTCTTGTGTCGGATGCAAAGGCGCGCCCCGTGGCGATGTTTGTTGACCACAGCGACGAGGCGATGACGCAGGCAGCGATTGCCGCAGGCCTTAGCGCGTATGTGGTGAATGGGCTGCAAAAGGACCGTATCAAGTCGGTGCTGGAAACGGCGATTGCGCGGTTTCGGATGCTGTCAAAGATGCAGAGCGAGCTGGATGCCGCAAAACAAGCGCTGCTGGATCGCAAGACGACTGATCGCGCCAAGGGAATCCTGATGCAGGCTCGGGGCATTTCCGAAGAGGAGGCCTACGGGTTGTTGCGCAAGACGGCGATGGATCAAGGGCGCAAGGTGGTCGAGGTGGCAACCGCTCTGGTGACGTCAGCGGATTTGCTGCAATGACCGGCGTTCTTGTGCAATGTGGGTATCTGCCATTGGTCGACAGTGCCCCCTTGATCATCGCCAAAGAACTTGGGTTCGCGAGTGATGAGGGGTTGGATCTGTCCCTCGTGCGCCAGCCGTCCTGGTCGGCACTGCGCGATATGCTGGCGTTGGGGCATCTGGACGTTGCGCACATGCTGTCGCCGATGCCTGTCGCCATGTCGTTGGGATTGGGCGGCATGCCCGCCAAGGTAGACGCCCTTATGGTCATGTCGCTGAACGGGACGGTGATCGGCGTGTCGCGTGGCCTTTGCGATGCGATGCACGCTGCGGGGTGGGTCAATACATTCGACAATCCGGGGCGTACTGCGACGGCGTTGTTTGCCGCAACTAGTCGGCGGCTGCGCATCGGCGTGCCGTTTCCGTTTTCCATGCATCGCATGTTGCTGGAATACTGGCTGTCACGCGACCCTGCGTTCAGCGCTGATAGGATTGAAATCATCACCGTGCCGCCGCCGCGCATGGCAGAGGCGGTCGCAAACGGCGCGCTTGACTTGTTTTGCGTTGGGGAGCCGTGGGGCAGTGTTGCGGTGCAAAACAGCGGGGCTGTTTTGCTATTGCCAAGTCAGGCGATCTGGCAAGTGGCGCCCGAAAAGGTGCTCGGAGCGCGGCGTGACTGGATCGAGGACAACCACGACACCAGCGCTAAAGTGACTCGGGCCGTCTACAAGGCGGCCAAGTGGCTGGACCAACCGGTAAACACGCCGCTTGCCACCGAGATCCTGACCCGCAGCCAACATCTGAATCTGCCCGATCATGCAATTGATCCGGCTTTAAGCGGTCACATTGCGATCCAAGACGGCGACGCGCCAAAACGGTCTGGGCCGTTGGTGACCTTCAACGACAAATCCGCAAACTTCCCTTGGCGCAGTCAGGCGGCCTGGATTGCAACGCGGTTGGCGCAGTGGCACGACCTTGAGCCCGAAGCCGCACGTGACGCTGCGCGCTCGTGTTTCAGGAGTGATCTTTATCGTGCCGCGCTGTCCCCCTTGGGGGTCGATCTGCCGGGCGCGTCCGAAAAGATCGAGGGCGCGATGGCACACGAGACGGCAGTCGCATCCAGTCGTGGGCAGATGATTCTCGGACCTGATCGATTCTTTGATGGCGCGGAATTCGACATCGACGCCTGAACGCAGCACAATTTTTGCGCAAACGCCGCATTGCGGCATTTATTGCCGCATCGCAGCAGGGGTCAGGTTGTAGGTTCCGGTCGCATCCGTGATCTTAGGCGCAGGACAATGGCGTCCTTCCGAATTTCTGAGCAAAGCCGCTCGATTGTGCATGCACCTCCTCCCGCATGCTTCAGTCGTGCGGCTTTTTGCGTTTTCTACAGGGAATATGACATGACCAGATTGAAGTTTCTTTTGGCGTCGACCGCCATCCTTGCCAGCCCCACTTACGCCGAAATGCTGGATCTTGAAAAAGACGAGCTGACGTTCGGATTTATCAAGCTGACCGATATGGCCCCCTTGGCCGTCGCCTATGAGCTTGGCTATTTCGAGGACGAAGGGCTGTTCGTGACGTTGCAGGCGCAGGCCAACTGGAAGGTTCTGCTGGACGGTGTGATCGGCGGGCAGCTGGACGGCGCGCATATGTTGGCGGGCCAGCCTTTGGCCGCGACGATCGGCTACGGCACCGAAGCGCATATCATCACGCCGTTTTCCATGGATTTGAACGGCAACGCGATCACCGTTTCCAACGAGATCTGGGAGGCCATGCGACCCAATGTGCCGCTGATGGATGACGGGCGTCCGCAGCATCCGATTTCAGCCGAGGCCTTGGCCCCCGTCGTCGAAGATTACGCCGATCAGGGCATGCCGTTCAACATGGGCATGGTGTTCCCCGTGTCCACGCACAACTACGAAATCCGCTATTGGTTGGCTGCAGGCGGTCTGGAACCGGGCTATTACTCCCCCGACGATATCTCCGGCCAGATCGGGGCTGATGTCTTGCTGTCTGTGACGCCGCCGCCGCAGATGCCCGCCACGATGGAGGCCGGCACCATCTATGGTTACGCCGTGGGCGAACCATGGAACCAGCAGGCGGTATTCAAGGGCATCGGTGTGCCCGTCATCACCGACTATGACATGTGGAACAACAACCCCGAAAAAGTGTTCGGCATCACCGCCGAATTCGCCGAGGAAAACCCCAACACCACAATCGCGCTGACAAAGGCGCTCATCCGTGCCGCGATCTGGCTGGACGAGAACGACAATGCAAACCGCGAAGAAGCAGTACAGATGCTGGCGCGGTCCGAATACGTCGGTGCAGACGCTGAGGTCATCGCAAATTCCATGACCGGATTCTTTGAATTCGAAGAAGGCGACATCCGCCCTGCGCCCGATTTCAACGTGTTCTTCCGCTACAACGCCACCTATCCATTCTATTCCGACGCCATTTGGTACCTGACACAGATGCGCCGCTGGGGTCAGATCGCGGAACCTGTGACGGACGAATGGTTCATTGAGACAGCTGAAAGCGTCTATCGCCCCGACATCTACCTTGAGGCCGCGCGTCTGCTGGTGGACGACGGTTTGGCGGATGAGGCCGACTTCCCTTGGGACAGTGACGGCTTCAAGGCGCCTACGCCTGCCGAGGATATCATCGACGGGATCGGCTTTGATGGCCGCACGCCCAACGCCTACCTCGACAGCCTTCCGATCGGGTTGAAGAGCGATCAAACCGTCGCGGATGTAACTATCCAGAACTGACCTGTCGCAGGCATCGCCACGTCGCGCGGTGCCTGCTTCCTATCCCAATCCGAACATGAACGAGGCACCCCATGACCGCCATCGACCCGACCAACGCAGACCAGATCGCGCAGAACAAAGAGGCCCGCAAAGCCCGCACGTTCACGCGGATCAACAAGGCCGATGCCTGGTTTCAGGTGTTTGGCCTTGCCTGGCTCACCCCGATCCTGAAGGCGGCGGCAGGTGACAACCCGCGCGCGCAGGTTGGTGAAATCTGGCGGCTTTTGGGGGTGCCACTGTTGGCCATTGCGATTTTCATCGCAGGCTGGGCGGCGCTTGCGCCAACCGTGCAAACATCGCTGGGTGCCGTGCCGGGACCTGCGCAAGTCTGGGAACAGGTGGGCACGCTGAATGCCGATGCAGTGCGCGAAGGCGAACGCGAGGCGGCATTCTATGAACGACAGGACGCCCGCAACGCGGACCTGATCGCCAATGGCCGTGCGGACGACGTGAAGGAACGCGTTTATACAGGCCAGCCGACATATTACGACCAGATATGGACATCTATCAAAACGGTATTCTTCGGATTTCTGATTGCATCTGCCATCGCCATTCCGCTGGGCATCGCGGCTGGGCTGTCGGCCACGGCAAATGCCGCGTTGAACCCGCTGATCCAGATTTTCAAACCCGTCTCACCGCTAGCGTGGCTGCCTATTGTTACAATGATTGTGTCGGCGGTCTACGCCACCAACGACGGGATGTTTTCCAAATCATTCTTGATTTCGGCGATCACGGTGACGCTGTGTTCACTTTGGCCGACGCTGATCAACACTGCCCTTGGTGTCGCGTCCATCGACAAAGACCTCGTGAGTGTGTCCCGCGTGTTGAAAATGAACACATGGACCAAGATCACCAAGCTGGTGTTGCCGTCCGCTTTGCCGCTGATCTTCACCGGATTGCGCCTGTCGCTTGGCGTGGGCTGGATGGTCCTGATCGCGGCGGAAATGCTGGCGCAGAACCCCGGACTTGGCAAATTCGTCTGGGATGAATTCCAGAACGGATCTTCGCAATCGCTCGCCCGGATCATGGTGGCGGTGTTCACCATCGGGATCATCGGGTTCCTGCTCGACCGAGTGATGTTCGCGCTGCAATCCATGTTCACATTCACGAACAATAGGTGATCAACATGAGCTTCCTTGAACTGAAGAACGTCTCGAAGGGCTATGGTGAAACGCCGGTTCTGAAAAACATTGATCTGAGTGTGCCTGAAGGTGAATTCCTCGTGATCCTTGGGTTTTCGGGGACGGGCAAAACAACGCTGATCAACCTGATGGCGGGGCTTGAACAGCCCGGCAAAGGAAGCGTCACCTTCAAAGGTGCGCCCATAATGGAACCCGGCCGCGAACGTGGTGTGATCTTTCAAAGCTATTCGCTGATGCCTTGGCTGACGGTCAGCGGCAATGTGGCGCTGGCGGTGGATACGACCTTCCCTGATCTGTCCAAGGCTGACCGCGCCGCCAAGGTCGACCACTACGTGAACATGGTCGGGCTGTCCCACGCGGCCAGCCGCCGCCCTGCTGAGCTGTCGGGAGGCATGCGTCAGCGCGTCAACGTGGCCCGCGCCCTGGCGATGGATCCCGAAGTGCTGTTGCTGGACGAGCCGCTGAGCGCACTGGATGCATTGACCCGCGCCAACCTTGCGGACGAGATCGAGGCGATTTGGGATGCAGATAAAAAGACCTGCGTGCTGATCACCAACGATGTGGACGAGGCGATCATTCTCGCCGATCGTATTATCGCCCTGGACCCCAACGGAACGCTGGGTGAGGAATTCAAGGTCAGCATCCCGCGCCCGCGTGACCGCAGCGCGATGAACAATGATGACATGTTCAAATCCCTGCGCATGCAAGTGACCAAATACCTGATGGATGTGGGCATCGCGGCCAAGGTTGAAGAAACAAGACTGCTGCCGAATGTGACGCCAATCCACGCCGTTCCTGCGGCCGTCGCGAAGGCACAAGAAGGTGGGCTTGAAGAACGGTATTTGAACTTCTCGCAACTGCACAAAGTATACCCGACCCCCAAAGGCCCGCTGACGGTCGTTGAGGATTTTGACCTTAAGGTCAACAAGGGCGAATTCATCAGCCTGATCGGACATTCCGGCTGCGGTAAATCCACCGTGCTGACGATGGCCGCGGGCCTCAACCCGATTTCAAAGGGCGCGATCCGGCTGGATGGTTGGAACGTCGAAGGCGCCGATCCCGAGCGCGCAGTCGTGTTCCAGTCGCCCAACCTGTTCCCGTGGCTGACCGCCAAGGAAAACGTCGCGATCGGGGTCGACAAGGTCTACCCCAAAGCGTCGCGCACTGAGCGGCAGGACGTGATCGAATACTACCTTGAACGGGTCGGGCTGGCCGACAGCATGGAAATGAACGCGGCGTCCCTATCCAACGGAATGAAGCAGCGTGTCGGCATCGCGCGGGCCTTTGCGCTGTCTCCGAAATTGCTGTTGCTGGATGAACCGTTCGGGATGCTCGACTCACTCACGCGGTGGGAACTTCAGGAAGTCCTGATGGAAGTCTGGTCGCGCACCAAGGTGACAGCCATTTGCGTCACCCACGATGTGGACGAGGCGATCTTGCTGGCCGATCGCGTGGTGATGATGACCAACGGGCCGCAAGCCACCATCGGGCGCATCGTCGACGTTGACTTGCCGCGTCCGCGCACGCGCAAGGCGCTGCTCGAACACCCTGATTACTATCGCTACCGCCAGCAAGTCCTCGATTTCCTTGAGGAATATGAACACGGCGCAAAGCCGAAACCAAAACCCGCCGCAGCCGTGATCGCCGCGGAGTAGCGCCCCGACAGGAGACAGCCGAAATGGACGGACAAACTGAACCGCAGATCGACACCTTTATTCAGGTGGCCGAAGTCTGGGTGCCGAAAGACGGCACGCTGGTTTACGCTGGCGGCGATTACAATGGCCTTGAAGAGTTCGAGGAAGCATCGCGCCAAACCAGTTTCGCCAAGGGCGAAGGATTGCCGGGCAAGGCATGGGCCGAAGGTCGGCCGGTGGTATTGAAGGCCTTTGACGGCTCCTACTTCAAACGTATCGAAGCCGCGACAGAGGCGGGGCTGACGTCAGCCGTTGCCATTCCGGTCTTTGATGGGGCTGTGCTCAAGGCGGTGCTGGTGGTCCTGTGTTCTGACGACGAAGCCCGCATCGGCGCGATAGAGGTCTGGAGCGACGACACAGACGGCATGCTCAAACTGGCCGAAGGTTACTACGGCGCGGCCGAGGAATTCGAGTTCGTCTCAAAACACACCCATTTTCCGCGCGGTCAGGGCCTTCCCGGGGCGGTCTGGGCGGCACAGGCCCCCATTCTGATGCGTGATCTGGGATCGGGGTACAAATTCATCCGTGCCTCGGCCGCAGGCAAGGCGGGGCTGACCACGGGCCTTGGCCTGCCGGTTCCCGTGCCCGGCGACACGCCCTACATCCTGACGCTTTTGTCCGCGCTTGGCACCCCGATTGCACGTCGATTTGAAATCTGGGACGCGCGCACATCCCGCATGGGGCAAACCGGCAAAGCCAGCCTGATAGATGGCATCTGCGAACGTGAAGGTGCGCTGTGGCGTGACGATGGCGACGGACTGAACGACGAAGCCCCAACTGTCAGCGCGTGGAAAGGCGTTGTCGGTCAGGTGCTTGGCTCCGGCCTTCCGGTGGTCACACGGTCAGGCGCGGGGCTGCCCGCTGGCTACGCCACCTTCATCGGCCTGCCGATCTATCGCAAGGGCGAGATGTCCCACATCATCGCCTGTTACAACTGAGAGGACTAAACCCATGGCCAAGCAAAGACTGATTGTTATCGGCGCGGGCATGGCGTCAGGGCGCGTGCTGGAACACTTGTTCGAGGCTGATCCTGACGCCTACGACGTCACGCTGTTCAACGCCGAACCACGCGGAAACTACAACCGCATTATGCTCTCGCCGGTTCTGTCAGGTGAAAAGACATACGAGGAAATCGTCACCCACGACGACGATTGGTACGCGCAAAAAAACGTAACATGTCGGTTCGGTGAACAGGTGGTGAAGATTGATCGCGACATGAAGGTTGTCGAAGGCGAGAACGGCCATGTTCCCTATGACAAGCTGCTGATCGCAACAGGGTCTGCCCCGTTCATCATTCCGGTGCCGGGTAAAGACCTGCCCGGTGTCATCAGCTACCGCGATCTGGACGATACCAACGCGATGATTGACGCCTGCGCCAAAGGCGGCAGTGCGGTCGTTATCGGTGGCGGGCTGCTGGGGTTGGAAGCCGCCGCAGGGCTCGCAATGCGTGGTATGAGTGTCACGGTGTTGCACCTTATGGGCCATTTGATGGACCGCCAACTTGATCCGGCGGCGGGGTATCTTCTGCGCAAGGATCTGGAAGGTCGCGGGATTACTGTGAAAACACAGGCATCGACCAAGGCCATCATCGGGGACGACAAAGTCGAAGCCGTGGTTCTGGAAGATGGCGAAACGCTGCCCGCCGATCTTGTGGTCATGGCTGTCGGTATCCGTCCCGAAACGCGGCTGGCCAATGACGCCCGTATCGAAGTGAACCGCGGGATCGACGTGAACGCGCAAATGCAAACCTCTGATCCTGATATCTTTGCCGTTGGCGAATGTCTGGAATTTGACGGGATGCTCTTTGGTCTTGTCGCGCCGTTATACGATCAGGCCAAGGTGGTTGCATCCGGTCTGCTGGACGACCCGGGCGTATTTGTCCCCAAGGAGCTGTCGACCAAGCTAAAAGTCACCGGTTGCGATCTGTTCAGCGCGGGCGATTTTGAGGACGGGGAAGGGCGCGAAGACATCGTGTTTCGCGATCCGGCGCGTGGTGTGTATCGCCGTCTGGTGATCGAAGATGACACGCTGATCGGGGCGGTGATGTATGGCGACACAGCCGACAGCAATTGGTTCTTCGGCCTGATCCGCGACAAGACAGATATCGCGGACATGCGCGACACGCTGATATTCGGCCCTGCGTTTCAGGGGGGTGCTGCGTCGGACCCGCTCTCAGCCGTTGCAGCCTTGCCGCGTGATGCGGAAATCTGCGGCTGCAACGGCATTTGCAAGGGACAGATCGAGGACGCGATTGCAGGTGGGGCAACAGACCTTGGCGCGATCAAGGCAACAACCAAGGCGTCTGCATCCTGCGGCACCTGCACGGGATTGGTCGAACAGGTTTTGGCCGTGTCGCTGGGTGATGATTTTGTCATTCCCGCGGCCGCGTCTATCTGCGCCTGCACAGACATGACACACGACGACGTGCGACGCATGATCAAATCCCAGAAGCTGACGTCAATGCCTGCCGTCTGGCAGGAATGCGGGTGGAAAACATCCTGCGGCTGCCATGTGTGCCGTCCCGCATTGAATTTCTATCTGCTCGCGGATTGGCCACTGGACTATAAGGACGACCCGCAGTCGCGGTTCATCAACGAACGCAAGCACGCCAACATCCAGAAAGACGGGACGTTTTCCGTCGTGCCGCGCATGTGGGGCGGGATCACCACACCAAACGAGCTGCGCGCCATCGCTGATGCAGCAGACAAATTCATGGTGCCTACGGTGAAAGTGACTGGTGGCCAACGGATCGACCTCTTGGGCGTAAAGGGAGAAGACCTGCCCGCGATCTGGGATGATCTGAACAAGGCTGGCATGGTGTCGGGCCACGCCTATTCCAAGGGCCTGCGCACGGTCAAAACCTGCGTTGGCACGGACCATTGCCGGTTCGGCACGCAGGACAGCACCGGCCTTGGCATCAAGCTGGAAAAGACGCTCTGGGGGTCCTGGACACCGCACAAACTCAAGCTTGCCGTTTCGGGGTGCCCGCGTAACTGCGCCGAGGCAACGTGTAAGGACATCGGCGTCATTTGCGTGGACTCAGGCTATCAAATCAGCATCGGCGGCGCGGCCGGCATGGACGTGCGCGAGACCGAATTGCTGCTGCAAGTTGCGAGTGAAGACGAAGCGATTGCGGTGATCAAGGCGGTCACGCAACTCTATCGGGAAAACGCCAAGTATCTGGATCGCATCTACAAATGGATGGGCAAGGTGGGACTCGATTGGATCAGCGAACAGATTGAGGACTTGGACAATCGCACAGCATTGGTCGAGCGTTTCGAACTCACGCAATCCATTTACCGCAAAGATCCGTGGGCGGAGCATGTCGCGAAAGCAGAAACCTATCAGCCTGTAGCAGATTTAACACTGGAGGCAGCGGAATGAGCACGACCTGGATCGATATCGCGGCACTGGACGACGTGCCACAACGCGGCGCGCGGCTTGTCAAAACAGTACATGGCTGCGTCGCGGTGTTTCGCACCGGCACGGATGACATCTACGCGCTCGATAATGCCTGCCCGCACAAAAACGGCCCATTGGCCGAAGGGATCGTGCATGGCGCGTCTGTGACCTGCCCGCTGCACAATTGGGTCATTTCGCTGGAAACCGGCGTGGTGCAAGGGCCGGACGAAGGCCAGGTCGCGACCTATCCAGCGCGCGTCGAAGACGGGCGCATCCTGCTTGACGTCGCATTCCTGCGCACACGGGCCGTGGCATGACACTGACCCGCACCACTTGTCCCTATTGCGGGGTCGGTTGCGGTGTTCTGGCGGGGGCCGACGGCACGATTCAGGGCGATCCGGACCATCCGGCGAACTTTGGGCGGTTGTGTTCCAAGGGATCGGCGCTGGGGGAAACGATTGATCTGGACGGGCGATTGTTGACGCCACGAATTGACGGACAGGACACGGATTGGGACAAGGCGCTTGAACTGGTCGCAGGCAAATTCTCACAGGCCATCAGCGATTACGGCCCGGACAGTGTGGCGTTTTATGTGTCGGGACAGCTGCTGACAGAAGACTACTACGTCGCCAACAAACTGATGAAAGGGTTCATCGGCTCGGCGAATATCGACACGAATTCAAGGCTTTGCATGGCATCCAGCGTCGCGGGGCACAAACGTGCGTTTGGCACGGATACGGTGCCGGGCACCTATGAAGACCTTGAACAGGCTGATCTGATCGTGTTGGTCGGATCGAACCTTGCGTGGTGTCATCCCGTGTTGCACCAGCGCATAGCGGCGGTAAAATCGGCGCGACCCGATATGCGCGTGGTCAACATCGACCCGCGCGAAACCGCAACCAGCGAACTGGCGGACCTGCATCTGCGGGTCGCACCTGACGGAGATGTCGCCCTGTTCAACGGGCTGCTGGCCCATCTGGCCGATGTCGCAGCACTTGATCTGGAATATGTGCAAAAACACGTCAGCGGGTGCTTTGACGCGGTCAAATCCGCGCGCAAATCGGACCCATTGGACAGCGGGTTGGATGCATCGGAACTGGCGGTGTTTTATCGGTTGTGGGCGGGCACGAAAAAGGTCGTCACGGTCTATTCCCAAGGCGTCAACCAATCGGCCTGCGGCACCGATAAGGTCAACGCCATATTGAATTGCCATTTGGCGACAGGACGGATCGGCAAGGTTGGTGCGGGGCCATTTTCCGTCACCGGTCAGCCAAATGCCATGGGCGGGCGCGAGGTCGGCGGACTATCCAATATGCTTGCCAATCATCTTGATATCGAGAACGCAGACCACCGAGCCTCTGTGCAGGAGTTCTGGCAAAGCCCGACAATCTGCAACAGGCCGGGCCTCAAGGCCGTAGACCTGTTCGACGCTTGCGCCGCTGGCAAGATCAAGGCGCTCTGGATCATATCGACCAATCCCGCGGTCAGTATGCCCGACGCAAACGCGGTGGCGGCAGCCATCAGAGAGGTGCCCTTCGTCGCTGTGTCCGACATCATGGCGCGCACCGACACCGGCGATCTGGCGGACGTTCTTTTGCCTGCAACGGGCTGGGGCGAAAAGGACGGCACCGTCACCAATTCAGAACGCCGCATCTCGCGTCAGCGGGCGTTCCTTCCATCTCCGGGCGAAGCTCGGGCGGATTGGCAGATCATCTGCGATGTCGCCGCGCGCATGGGGTGGAAAGACGCCTTTGACTATGCTGGCCCAGCCGGGGTGTTTGCAGAATATGTCTCACTCTCGACTGCCACGGCAGACTTTGGACGCGACCTTGATTTGAGCATTTTTGCCGACGCTGATTACGCCACCCTGATCCCCACCCAGTGGCCCCGCAACGGCTCGCGGTTCTTTGCGGACGGGCAATTTTACCATCTTGATGGCAGGGCCAAAATGCTGCCGATAACTGCGCCAGCGCCTCAAACAGGTGACACGTTTACGCTGAACACCGGGCGCAATCGCGACCAATGGCACACGATGACGCGCACGGGAAAGTCGGCAAAACTGGGTGCGCATCTGGCAGAGCCTTACGTAGAAATTCACCCCAATGACGCAACCGATATCGGGGTGGTCGGTGGTGATCTTGTCACTGTACAAAGCAATCGGGGCAAAGCCGTGTTGCGGGTGCGTATCACAGATCGGGTGCAACCGCGCACTTTGTTTGCGCCGATGCACTGGACTGGCCAACTCAGCGTCAACGGCCGCATAAACGCCCTGACGTCGGGCCTGACCGATCCGATCTCGGGTCAACCTGCATTAAAATCGGGGCGGGTCGGCGCATATAAGTTTGATGTCGCGTGGTATGGTTTTGCAGCGGCGGCAAAGCGGCTTGAGTTGATGGGAGACTATGCCGCCATAACCCGCAATTCGACAGGTTGGCAGGCGGAGTTTGCTGGTGCAGATGTGCCGGATGACTGGGAACGGCTGGTGCGCAAAGTTTTCGGATCAGATCGTGAGCTGACAGTCGTACACGACACGACAACCCAGACCCGCCGCTATGCTCTTTATCACGGCACCCGGTTGGCGGGGCTGTTCTTTTCCAGCCCGTCACCTGTGGCGCTGTCACGTAGTTATACAGCGTCTCTGATCGGTTCGGACACGCTGCCCCTGCTGGCATTGGCAGGACGCGCAGGCGCTGGCCAACCTGACCCCGGCGTCACCCTATGCGCCTGCATGAACGTCGGGATCAATACCGTTCGCCACGCGATTGAAGGCGGCGCCACGTCTGTCGACAAAGTCGGCGCCCTCACCTGCGCGGGAACAAGCTGCGGATCGTGCAAGCCCGAAATCGCCACGCTGATTGCGCAAACGCCATCACGTTTGGCCGCAGAATGACACTGGCCCCCTACGTTCGCATCGTCGCACAAGGCAAAGGCCGCGCACGCAGTTTGACGCTGGACGAAGCGGATGCGGCCATGTCTATCATTCTGTCCGGTGACGCGGCCCCGGAAGCCGTCGGCGCATTGCTGATGGTGCTGCGCCTGCGCGGGGAAACCGATGCAGAAATTGCCGGTTTCACCCGCGCGTCGCGCCGGAGCGCCCAGAATACCCTCCCACCAGCCGATCTGGATTGGCCGTGCTACGCAGCAGGTCGCACCCGTGGTGCACCATTGTTCCTCTTGGCCGCGCGGTTGGTCGCGAACGCAGGCTATCGCGTGTCATTGCACGGTCGGAATTCCCATCAAGGCACGGCGGCCAATTTGCCCACTGCGATAGAGGCGTTGAACATCGAGGGCGCAGGGCTCTCCTACATGCCTCTAGAAACGCTGAGCCAACGCGCCTTCGACCTCCTGGCGTTGCGCGACACCTTCGGGTTGCGATCCTGTATCAACACGGTGTTGCGCATGTGGAACCCATCCGGCGCGCCTGCGTCCGTGCAGGGCGTGTTTCATCCCTCCTATCGAGGGCTGCAATCGCGGGCGGCGGCCTTGTTGGGGGATCGCAATCTGACCGTCATCAAGGGCGGCGGCGGCGAATTCGAACGCAATCCCGCCAAGGACACCGCATTGTTCGGATTACGGGACGGGGCAGACCTCGACGCGACAGCACCTGCGCTCTTTGACGCGTCCCGCCGCCTGCATGAACCGGATCGCCCCGTCGATCTGAGAGCGCTTTGGGCAGGACGAGTGCTCTCGCCGTTCGCCGAAGACACAATCACAGGCACCGCAGCCGTTGCACTTTGGACGATGAACGACGCGCCAACACTGGCCCAGTGCGAAATGCGCGCACGGGCGCTTTGGCATCAGCGCCTTGAGCCCGAAAGGAGAACCGCATGAAAACCTTTCCAATGTTCTTGCAGATGAAGGGCCGCCGCGTCGTCATTGCGGGCGGTGGCGAACAAGCGGCACAAAAATGCCGTTTGATCCTGAAAACCGAAGCCGAAATTACCGTTCTGGCCGATATGCTCGAACCGGAACTGGCGGACCTGCACGCCGCTGGCCGAATTACGTGGAACCGCGGCGCGATCTGTCCCGACAGCTTTGCCAAGACGGCGTTGGTCTTCATCGCAACGGGCTGCCCCGGACTTGATGCTAGCCTCCATGCGCTGGCAAAACAGGCGGGCGCGACGGTAAACGTCGTCGACCAGCCCGCCCTTTGCGACGCAATAACACCTTCAATCGTAGATCGTTCTCCGGTTGTTGTAGCGATCGGCACCGAAGGCACGGCACCGGTACTGGCACGTCAAATCAAGACACGGCTTGAAGAAATGCTGGAGCCGCGACTTGGCGACCTTGCCGCATTGGCGGGGCGTTTGCGCGAATTGGCTGCAATGCGCCTTGGCCCGCGCGAGCGACGCGATTTGTGGCGGTGGGTATTTGGTGGCCCGGTGCGGCGAACCCATGCCAGCGGCGCGGAACGCGCGGCGGCACGGATGATCAAAAAAGCAATTGAATCCGGCGATATCGGAGAGGCCGGTGTCGGATCGGTTGCCCTCGTCGGGGCAGGCCCCGGGGCCAAGGACTTGATCACCCTGCGTGGCGTGCAGCGCCTGCAAGAGGCCGACGTCATCTTCTACGACCGCCTGATCGATCCCGAAATCCTTGACCTTGCGCGACGCGATGCAGAGCGGGTCTATGTCGGAAAGGCGCCCGGCTGCCACCACTGGCCGCAAGACAAGATCAGCAATGTTATCGTTTCAGCCGCCCGACAGGGAAAACGCGTCGTGCGCCTGAAATGCGGCGACCCCGGCGTGTTCGCGCGCGGGCAGGAAGAGGCAGATGCTCTTGATGCGGCCGCCATCCCCTACGAAATCGTTCCGGGTGTGACAGCGGCCAGCGGCGCCTCGGCAGCCTTGGGCGGATTTCTGACGCAACGCGGGATGTGCGACACGCTTGTGCTCACCACAGGCCAGACCGCAGCCCAGAACGAAACGCCAAACTGGCTGGAGACCCTGCGGCCGGGCACGCGGATCGCGATTTACATGGGCGTCGGAGCGGCACGCGACATTGCGCAAGCGATCATTGCCTCAGGAAAGGCGGATCATGTTCAGATCGACATTGTCGCCAATGCCCAAACCCGTGATCAAGTCAGCACCTCTTGTCGGGCGGACACCCTGGTCATCTCTCTGCAAACCTACGGCATTACAAATCCCGCAATCTTGTTCCTGACATGGCCTGCAACCAATCACACGATCCCGATAACTGCACCCGCGAAGGGCGTTGCTGTCGCCCCGGCTTGCCTGAAGGCTTGACGTCCCAATCCATTCCAGCGTCAAACCAGATCGAGAGGGACCCTCGTCGCTTCAAGGAAAGGTTATAGTCCGACCTGTTCTTGGTCTTGTATGCCGTCGGTGTCCAGCTGCTCATAGCAACTAGCTACCACGCTGAATTCACAACATGAATTCCTCGACCGAGTTGTGCAACAAAGCACCTCAAATGCTGAGGTGCTCTGCAATCGTCGTGGCTATCCTGCCACGTATGGGCAACTCTGTATGTCGATCAAAACTTTAGCCGGCGCAGCCGCAGAGCGTTGAGAACGACCGAGAGCGATGAGGCGCTCATCGCAAAGGCGGCAAAGATCGGGCCAATCAGAATGCCGAGGAACGGATAGAGGATACCGGCCGCGATGGGCACACCCGACGCGTTGTAGATCAGCGCGAAGAAAAGGTTCTGGCGGATGTTGCGCATCGTGGCGTGGCTGAGCTTGCGGGCTCGCACGATGCCGTCAAGATTGCCCTTGACCAGAGTGAACCCAGCGCTTTCGATGGCCACGTCGGCACCCGTGCCCATTGCGATCCCAACATCAGCTTGAGCCAGGGCCGGGGCATCGTTCACGCCGTCACCGGCCATGGCCACCTTTTTGCCCTCAGCCTGCAACTCGCGAATGATGCGGGCCTTGTCTTCGGGCAGCACGTCGGCGCGGATTTCATCGATGCCCAGACGGCTGGCGACTGCCTGTGCCGTGCGTTCATTGTCACCCGTCGCCATGATGATCCGAAAGCCCTGTTCATGCAGCGCCTTCAGCGCGGCGGGCGTGGTTTCCTTGACCGGGTCGGCGACACTGACAAGCCCGGCAATTGCACCGTCCAACACGATAAACATTACAGTTTCGCCTTCATCCCGGCGGCCATTGGCTGTGTCGACCAGCGCACCGCTGTCGAGCCCCATGTCGCGGATCAGTGCGGCATTGCCCAAGGCGACGGCCTTGCCATCGACGCGGCCCTTCACGCCCTTGCCGGTCACGGCCTCGAAATCCTCGGCCTTTGCAAACTCGACGCCGCGTTCTTCGGCTCCGCGCACGATGGCCTCGGCCAGCGGGTGTTCCGACCCGCGCTCCAGCGACGCGGCCAGCCGCAGCACTTCGGCATCGTCATGACCCTTCTCGGGCAGCACCGCGACCAGTTTTGGCTTGCCTTCCGTCAAGGTGCCGGTCTTGTCGACGATCAGTGTGTCGATCTTTTCGAACCGTTCCAGCGCTTCGGCGTTCTTGATCAGAACCCCCATCTGCGCCCCGGTGCCCGTTGCCGTCATGATCGACATCGGCGTGGCGAGACCAAGCGCACAGGGGCAAGCGATGATCAAGACAGCAACAGCCGAGACAAGACCGTAAGCCATCGCAGGCACAGGCCCCCAAATCGACCAGACGATGAAAGATGCGATGGCGATGCCGATCACCACAGGTACGAACATGCCCGCAACCTGATCGGCGTATTTCTGAATTGGTGCGCGGCTACGCTGCGCGTTGGCGACCATCTGCACAATCTGGCTGAGCATGGTATCTGCGCCGATCCGTGTGGCCTCGATCACGAGGGAACCTGTGCCGTTGATCGTGGCCCCGGTGACTGGCTCGCCCGCGACTTTTTCGACCGGCACAGGCTCACCGGAGATCATCGATTCATCGACCGATGAGCGCCCCTCGACCACAACACCATCGACCGGGACCTTGTCTCCGGGGCGCACTCGAACGTGATCGCCCAGTTGCACCTGGTCCAAATCGATTTCCTCTTCGGTGCCATCGGGCCGGATCACCAACGCGGTCTTGGCGGCCATGTCCAGCAGCGCACGGATCGCTTTGCCGGTGCCTTCGCGGGCGCGCAATTCCATCACCTGGCCCAGCAGAACCAGTGTGACAATCACTGCGGCGGCTTCGAAATAGACACCCACTGCGCCGGTTTCCGGATCGCGAAATCCGTCCGGAAAGATGCCGGGTATGATCACAGCGACCATCGAAAAGATAAAGGCCGCGCCGACGCCCATGCTGATGAGGCTGAACATGTTCAGATTCATCGTCCGAAACGAATTGAAACCGCGGGTGAAGAAGGGCCAGCCAGACCACAGGATGACCGGCGTGGACAACAGCACTTCGATCCACAGCGAAGTCTGTTCGCCAAAGAACTCCCGAATTTGCGGATAACCCAAATAGGTTGGCATGGTTATAATCAGCAGCGGCACGGTCAGTGCGATACCGACCCACATGCGGCGGGTGAAATCGACAAGTTCGGGGTTCGGGCCTTCGTCGTCCAGACTGACGGTTTCCGGCTCCAGCCCCATGCCGCAGATCGGACACGAGCCGGGACCGGGATGGCGCACTTGCGCGTGCATCGGGCAGGTATAGATCGTGCCGTCGTAGCCTGTTGGCACGGTATCGTATTCGCCGCCCTTTGCGGCGACTGTTGCACTGCCATGCGCATGAGCATGGTCATGACCGTGGCCGGAATGGCCGTGATGTCCTTGTTCTGCGACTTCGCCTTCCGGCACCAGAAACATGCCGCATTTCGGGCAGGAGCCTTCTTCGGTGCTGCGCACTTCTGGGTGCATGGAGCAGGTGTAGACCGTGCCGGAATACCCCTCTGGTACGGTATCGAAACTGTCTTGGTCGTCCCCGGACTGTCCGAATTTTCCTTTGGTGACGTTCATCTTGTTTCCTTCCATTCGTCGTCCCTGCGCACAGAGCGCAGGACAGTGTTCAGTGAAAAATCATGCCATCGACGTGGAACCCGGCATCGACATGCAGGATTTCACCGGTGATGGCGGTTGTATGGTCGCTGGCCAGCAGAAGGGCCGCACGCCCCACTTCGTCAGCGGTAACTGTGCGGCGCAGTGGCGATTTGGTTTCCGTCTCGCGGATCAGCTCGTCGAAATGTTCGATTCCGGAAGCCGCGCGGGTTTTGACCGCCCCCGCAGAGATCGCGTTGACGCGAATACCCTTTGGCCCCAATTCATGCGCAAGATACCGTACCGAAGCCTCAAGCGCGGCCTTGACTGGGCCCATCAGGTTGTAGTGATCCACGACTTTCTCGGCCCCAAGAAAACTGAGCGTCGTGAGGCTGCCGCCCTGCGCCATCAGCGGTTCAGCCAGCTTGGCCATGCGTATGAAGGAATGGCAGGATATTTGCATCGCCTGCGCAAAACCTGTCGCTGAGCTGTCCACCAACCGCCCGTGCAGATCCTCCGAGGGTGCCCAGGCAATGGCGTGCACCAGAAAATCGAGCTGGCCCCACGTCTTGGCGATCCTGTCAAAGACCGCTTCGAGTTGGCCGTCATGGGTCACATCGCAGGGCAACAGGATCGGGGCGCCGATCGACTGTGCCAGGGGCTCCACATAGGGACGCGCCTTGTCATTGAGATAGGTCACCGCAAGATCCGCGCCTGCCGCATGACAGTTGCGTGCCGCCGCCCAAGCCAGACTGTGTTCGTTGGCGATGCCGACAACGAGGCCCTTCTTGCCGGTCATATCCAGCGGTCGGGTGGACTCGCGTTCAGGAGTTGTTCCGGTCATTCTGCCGCCTCCGCAAAATCCGAAGTCAGAGGCGGCGCGCAGCAGGCATGTTCGGGTTGTGGAGCGGCAGCGGCACTGGTCTGCGGCGTTGGGGTTGGGGCGTGCTGCGACTTGCCGTGGCGAAACATCAGCGCTGCTACCGCCAGCGACGCGATCCGCGCCGACGCCGGATCGGCGCGTGATGTCAGAACGACAGGCGTCGACAGACCCAGGGCAACGCCAGCTGCGACCGCACCGCCGAGATATTCAAGCGCTTTGGCGAGGATGTTGCCTGACACCAGATCGGGCACCAGCAGGATGTCCGCCTGACCGGCCACATCCGACAAGATGCCCTTTTCAAGCGCTGCATTGGCGGAGATCGCATTGTCGAAGGCCAGCGGCCCGTCGACCTTCGCACCGGTGATCTGACCGCGCCGGGCCATCAGTGTCAGACAGGCTGCGTCGAGTGTCGAGCCGATACCGCCTGTCACCGTCTCGACCGCTGACAGCGCGGCAACGCGTGGCTCGGCAACGCCGAGTATGCGAAACAGATCGACGGCATTCTGGCAAATCTCACTCTTCGCGGCGAGATCTGGAGTGATGTTGATCGCCGCATCGGTGATGCCGATCAGCCTGTCATGTCCCGGGATGTCGACCAGAAAGACGTGACTGCAGCGTCGACCGGCCACGCGCAGGCCGGTGATGCTGTCCAGAATAGCGCGCATCAGCACATCGGTGTGGACATTGCCCTTCATGACAAGATCGGCCTCGCCACTGCGCACCATCCGGACCGCAATGGCCGCGGCTTCAGCGTCGGACTCCGCATGGATGATCCAGTCGGAATGCGGGGTCCAGTCCATTGCCTTGCAAAGCCGCAGCGTCGCGGCCTGGTCGCCGATCAGCCGTGGCGCGGCGAGCCCCGCGAGTGCGGCATTCCGCAGGGTCTCCAGAACCACGGATTGTGCGGCATCGACGACGGCGACGCGCACCGGTTCCTGGCCACTGGCCATGTCGATCAAATGCTGGAGTTTTTCAGGTTGTGCGGTCATCGGTCAGCCCTCCGTGCCAGTACGTCGCGACACGGGATGGGTCGCCAGTTCCGCAGCGACATGCCGGGCGATCATCTTTTCTTCGTCCGTCGCGCGCGCCTCGACGGTGACGCGCGCTCTGGGCTTCGAGATCACGATCCGGCCTGCCTTGTTGGCGGCGCTGTCGAGGTCGATTCCGAGATAGCCGAGACCAGCGCAAATCCGACCGCGTATTTCGGCAGAATTCTCACCGATGCCGCCTGTGAATACCACGCGGCTAAGTCCGCCGAGGGCACCGGTCAGACGGGCGAGGTGCAGCCGTGCCTGATAACAGAAATACTCCACAGCTTCGGCAGCATGTTCCTCGTGGCTCTCCAGCAAGTCACGCATGTTGCGACTGATGCCCGATACGCCCAGCAACCCGCTCTGGCTGTACAAAAGGTCTGCAACTTCATCCGGTTTCATCCCCGTATTTTGCAAAAGATGCAGCAGGATGCCGGGATCAATGTCGCCGCTGCGTGTGCCCATAGGCAGACCCGCGATCGTGGAAAACCCCATGCTGGTCTCCACAGGCTGGCCATTGCGCAGTGCCACCATAGACGCGCCGTTGCCCAGATGGGCGATGATGATCCGCTCGGCATCTGTATCAACGCTCTCCCTGCGCAGGGTATTCAATATATACTCGTAGGAAAGGCCATGAAAACCGTACCGGCGGACGCCATCCTCCGCATAGATGCGGGGCAGGGCTGTCATACGGGCCAAGCGGGGAAGGTCATGGTGAAATGAGGTATCGAAACAGACCACTTGCAATAGTTCGGGCCGGGCCTCGTGTACCGCCTCGATGCCTGCAAGATTGGCTGGCATGTGCAACGGTGCCAGCGCAATAAGCCGACGCAGGCGTGCGATCAAGGAGGGGGTCACGCGTTTGGGGCAGTCGCAGTCTGGCCCGCCGTGCACAAACCGGTGGCCTACAGCAACCAAATCCAGTGATCCTGGCAGATTTGCAATAGCTTGCAGCAGTCGCGTCAGCGCCGCTCTATGGGTATCGAGTGACCCCGGTTCATCGACCACGATCGTATTACGCGCATCGCTCAGTTGAAAATGCGTACCCGGCAGCCCGATCCGGTCAATCGAACCTGACCACAGGCGTTTTGGGTGACCGGTGGCAGTGAACAACGCGAATTTAAGCGAAGACGAACCAGCGTTGAGGGTCAGGATGACCTGCTCAGCCATTTGAGCCTTCCTTTGCTTCACCGGTCTTCTTCAGGTCAGGTGTTTCATGCTTTTTCCCTGAACCATGATCCCTTTTCTTCTGCCCGCCCTTGTGTCCATGGCCGTGGCCAAACAGGTGCATGGCGAGCATTCCGCCACCCACGAGCACCAGTATCCAGTTTTCAACAACCCATTGCATTTCTTGTCTCCTTTTTTCGTCAAACCGGCACGTGGGGGGCAGTCTCGACGTCCGGCGAGTCGCCACCGTAAAGTGCCCTGAAGGTGCGCTCATATTTGGCGTCACGGGCGATACGTGCGCGCTCTATGGCATTTCCGACAGCTTCCATCGCCGCCCGCTCGCGCACCATCATTGGATCGTCTGGCTCCAGTGGCACGCGGGTCTCGGTGATGCTCTCCGCCGTCTGCCGGACCAGACGCATCCACGGATTGAACCGTTCGGAAAACATCAGGCGGCTGGTGCGCATGGGGTGCATCCATTTCAGCATCTCGGCGCTGGCCGGGGTCGTCATCAGTTGCACCCAAGGGCTGACGAAAGCGGCGTAGAAAGCTTCGTTGATCTCCGAAACGCGCTCGACTTTCTCAAAGGCTTTTTCAGGCAAAGGGGCGTCAAGGTCACTCACATTGCGCGGCTCGAAACGCACCTTGTAATCTGGCGCGTGGCAATCAGGATCGCCCGACGGGTTGTCGATTTTCATCTCGTAAAGGCCGGGCTTGAGCTTTTCGATCTTGCCAAGGCTTTCCAGAATGGCGCGATGTTCTAGTCGCGCGACCGAAGCCGATACGAAGATGCCAAGGTGCCCGACATGAGCATTGGTCATATAGACGATGCGCTGCCCGGCCGCCTTGAGATCTGCAGTGTCCTTATAGACCGCAGGGATCCAGCCCAGAGCCTGCGCGGGTGGCGTAATATTGTCGCCGTAAGAGGCGAAGACGATCATTGGGCTCTTGATCTTGCGCAAATCGGCAACGCAGTGGTCTCCGATCGGCATCTCGCCATCTTCCAGCTTGTTGCCGATAAACAGGTTCTGGGTGATCGACAGGATTTCCGGGCGGCTGAGAGTGTAAAACCCGTTCCACCACCGCTCGAACTCCAGAAAACGGTCGCGTTCGGTGTCAATGTTGGTGAGCAAATTGGCGTATTTTTCCCAGATGGCTTTTTCGGGTTTCAGGTTCTCGAAATTCTGCGCCAGCCAGGCCCCGTCAAACCGCCCGTCGCCCAGATCTGCGGTCAGATGAGCCAGCCAGGCCCCGCCCAGCAACCCACCGGACACCCGCATCGGGTTCACGCCTTCCTCTCCCGCCCAATAGGACAGGGGCGAGCCGTTCAGCACCACCGGTCCGACCAGTCCTTCGCAATGTGCCGCGAGCAGCGTTACCGCCCAGCCCGCCTGACAATTGCCATAGAGGACCGGGGCCGCGCCGTTGTGGCGCGACGCGACCTCTTCGACAAAGCCGCGCAAAGCGAACAGCACATCTTCAAGCGTCTGATCGGGGGCCGGCTCGGGAAAAAAGATGACGAAATAGACCGGGTGCCCCTCGGCCATCGCCATGCCGACTTCGCTGTCGCGCTTGAACCCGCCGATCCCGGGGCCATGGCCCGCACGGGGGTCCACTACGATGACAGGTGGTTTCGCGACATCGACGCAATCGTCCCAGCAATTACCGTCAATTTCAGTAATCCTGAGTAATGCATAGTTGGCCGGGCGCTTGAACTGCCGCGCGTCCAATAGCGTCTCGTATTTGAAATCCAGCAGCGGTGGCATGCCCGCACGCTCATGCGCGATCATGTTGTCAGCCCGCTCGCGGAGCGTATCCAGAAACAGCACCGAGCGTTCCCACAGATCGCGGCCATAGGCGACCGGATCGGACAGCTGAACCGGTTTGGGGACTGGCTGGGCTGGACCTTCAGCGTTCGCGACAACGAGGCGTTCAATCGAGGTTACAGTGTTCATGCCGAGGCACTCCTTGCGAAAAAGTTCCATACGGGGACAAAAATCAAGGCGACGTACCAGCCGTAAGCAAAGCTTTCGACGAGGCCGAGAAGGGCGCCAGACCAACTGATCCAGCTCACACCGGGCAGCAAAGGCAGCCACGCCTGATACATCGTGGCTCCGGGAAACAGCAGGCCAAACACAACGCAGAGCGCGAAGCTCACCGCCAACAGGACGCCAAGCGTCATGCCTACGGGATAGATGCGGAGGGGTTTTGTTTCTAACATATGAATTGCTCCTGAAATCGCGACGTCGCGCAAGCACGACCGGGCCCGCGTTTCTGCGTGTTCAATATAAAGACGTTGTCAGTGGGCGCGCGTTACACGATCAGCGAAAAATGGTTGGCGGAACAGTAGCGACTGGCTAATTTAGCCACCCGCGAAACCGAAACCGGTCTTGAGATGGACATGGAGCACTATTTTGGCCGCGACGACGGTGGTGCGTTCCAAACCAAGGATCTGGGTATTCTGACCGCGGTGCCAGGCAAGCCGGGCCGCTTCATGCTCGAGATCACCTACGACATCCAGCCAGAGGTTACGCGCGGCACATTGAAAGGCTACAGCGGCCAGTTCAACAGCTACGGCCTTGTCGATTTGCGTGACAATGACAACCTTGTCGGGCTGGTCCGCCAGGCTTTGTTTCACAAATCATCTGATGTTCGAGCTTCCCCTTACCCCAGACGGAGTTAGCCTACTGGCTCAGTGATAGGTACGTCCACACGCGGGTTGTAGATGCCGGTTGACCAGTCGAGCACACCCGGCACCTTCCAGCGTGTGTCACGGGTGCCGTTGCCCGCGATGCGCTGCACGGCGGAGACCAGTTCGTGGTCGTAGATGCGGCCGTAGTCGGGGCCGGTCACGGCGCGCAGTTCGGTGCGACCATCTCCGGTTTCCAGCGTCTTGATTTGTTCGGCGCGATGATTGTTCAATCCGTATTGCAGGTTAATCCCCGCCAACGGCGCGGGCAGTTGACGCAGATAGGCGGCAGGCGCGCCGACGAGGCTGGACAGTTGACCAAAGCTCCAATGCGTCGGCGCAATCGGTTCGTCGGCACCGGGCAAGATCAGCCCCAACTTCTCGGGGTTATCGCGATGCGCCTCGACGCGGATCGCCGCGCTTTCCACCGTGCGCGTCCGGCTCCGTTCGGCCCGGCCCTTCACCGAGGCAAAGAGATCGTCGAGCGACAGGTACCGCTCGTCATCCGGCCGCGAGAACCATTCGGACGACACGCGGTCCACGTTCGAGCCGCGCGACACATCCACTTTGTAGCCGCCGCCGATGTCACGCCCGGCATTGATAATCTGAGTATTCATTGGGAATCTCCCGCGACGGGCGGCCGGGAGCCTCTCTCTCGACCTCCAAACCCGTCACGGAAACAGCCTCGACTCTCTGACTCTGACGGGGGCGTTGAGTTGAATGGGGCAGCTCCATCGGGTCCGGTTGTTGGATTGCCGGTCCGATGCTTGTATACAAATTTCGGACAAGAATCTTTCTATCGGTCCGAAATCATGCTACATATTTCGGACATGACCAATGATTCATCAGATTTGAAGAGCGATATCCTGGCGCGAATAGGGGCTGGAACAGCGCGCGGCGTGTGGACGCCGCGGGATTTTTTGGACCTCGGCGAACGTGATGCCGTGGACAAGGTGTTGCAACGACTGACACGGGCAGGGGGGCTGCGCCGGGTTGATCGCGGCCTTTACGATCAACCGTCCATCAATGGTTTGACCCAGAAGGCTAGCCCAGCAGATCCCCGCGAAGTCATTGAAGCCGTTGCACGCCGGGATCAGATCCGGGTCCTCGTAGATGGGATGACCGCCGCTAACGATTTGGGACTGACAAACGCCGTTCCGGCCAAGATATTGGTGCATGCCGACGCGAGACTGAAAGCGATTTCGCTTGGCCAACTGGACATTGTTTTCAAGCCCACTGCTGCCAGCAAGCTGTACTGGGCTGGACGTCCGGCGATGCGCATCGTGCAGGCATTGCACTGGCTTCGGGATACGATGGGCCAAGCAGAAGATGACCAGATGTTGATCCGCCGCCTGACAGCGCTTCTCAATGATCCAAAAAGTGGAAACCGCCTTCGCGACGACCTGAGGGACGGACTGCCGACCTTGCCCGCATGGATGCAGAGCCTGCTACGTCCGATTTTGGCAGAGCAGGCAGGTGCAGCTTGAACCCCGCTTTTGACCGTATTATTTCTGCAGATGACGAAACACGATTGGGCCTGTTCACAACGACGGCGCAACGATTGGGGACAACACCGCAGAATGTCGAAAAAGACTTCTGGGTATGCTGGACGCTGGATGCGCTGTTCAACGGTTTGCCTGCCCGACCAAGGCTCCTGTTCAAGGGCGGCACCTCCCTGTCAAAGGGTTTCGGGCTGATACGCAGGTTTTCGGAAGACATTGATGTCACGGTTTTTCGGGACGATCTGGGAGAAGCCGCAACAATAGAAGAGCTGGAGGCCTCGAGCGGCAAGAAACGCGCCAAGGCGTTGGATGCGATCAAGGCGGCCTGTGAGGCATATATTCAGGGACCGTTTTTTGAGGGGCTGACCGATGTCGTTTCGGACGCCGCCGAGCGCAATGGTCTCAACAAGGCCCTGTTCTTTGTCACGCCAGATCCGGAAGACAGCCAGGCGCTGTATCTGCGTTATCCAACAGCGACACCGGTCGATGCCTACATCGCAAAGGCCGTGAAAATCGAATCTGGTGCCAAGTCAGCGCTTGATCCCAATACAGTGCGCAGCATCCGACCGTACCTTGAAGAAGATGTCCCCGATATCGACCTGACTGTCGGTAACGTCACCATTGTCGATGCAGAGCGAACGTTTTGGGACAAGGTTGTTATCTTGCACGGGCTGCGACGCTGGTTCGACACGCGCGGCGAACTGAAGGGCAGCGATCAACGGGTCTCGCGCCACTACTACGACATCTATCAATTACTGGGATCGGATCTTGGCGAAAGAGCGTTAGCTGATCATGCGCTTGGTGCCGACTGCGTCGCCCACGCCCGGATGTTCTTCAACCGTCCGGCTTTCGATCTTGCGACGGCTGTTGCCCCTACGTTTTCGATTACTCCGGTCGGGAGGATGCTCGAAGATCTGCGGCGCGATTATCGTGCGATGTCGGGAATGATCTTCGGTGAAGCGCCGCTGTTTGATGCTGTGATTAAGCGGATTGCTGATTTAGAGGAGAGGCTTAACCTGATGCCGCAGGGAGCAGCCGACAATGGTGACAGCTAGTAGATTTGGCTGGAGCGAGGACATTCGTCTTGCAGCCCCAGCAGTCAAATGCCGCAATCAATGGTCAGTTCGCCCCTCGTATCGGCGCAATTGCCGGTGCGCAGGTGACGAATTGTTGCTAAGATGATGGAAGCAGTATGGAAATCCTGATTTGAGCAGAGAACTGGCCAGTCAAGGCAGCCTATTTACCTCAGACTTTTTGACTGAGTCCATTCAGCGCGTCGCTGATTGGAATGCTCTTGATGATCGCGATATTGATCAATTTGGAAGTGGCATTCGCGCTCATTTTGACCGCTTTCCAATTTCTCAAACACCGAACGAGAGTCAGACAGAAGACGACCTCATCTGGCCAGTTCTTGAGGCGCTTGGCTGGACACAATCACTGCGTCAGCAGAATTTGTCCCTGGACCTGTCACGGAATTGTTCCGCTCCTTTGACTTGGTAATTTGCCACAAAGGAGAACAACAATGGCATCGAGATCCACACCCGAATTCCGCGCTGAAGCGGTTCGCATCGCACTGACCAGCGGCT
>Ga0316204_10003054_pt1 | contig 35126 bp, 28 predicted proteins | sample 6monrhotite_MG_2_FD_205661 | JGI IMG/M metagenome (GOLD analysis project Ga0316204, IMG submission 205661) | Microbial mat bacterial communities from mineral coupon in-situ incubated in ocean water Damariscotta River, Maine, United States -... | ecosystem: Environmental > Aquatic > Marine >... | reverse complement strand
AAACATTATCTAGTTATTTATATTAGTTTTGACATGGCTTAATTGCTTCCTTGTGAAAGATATTATTACCATACAAACAAAAAAGCCCCACTGTAAAAACAGTGAGGCTTTTTTGTTTATATGGTGCGCCTGGAAGGATTCGAACCTCCGACCGCTCGGTTCGTAGCCGAGTACTCTATCCAGCTGAGCTACAGGCGCTTGACTCTTTCGAGGGCGTGAATTATGGGGAAAAACTCTTGTCAGGTCAATGATATTTTTATAAAAATCATAAATTAAGTTAATTGGTATAAATATCATTTTATAGTACATATCATATAAATGGGTCATACCATGTCCGTAAGTGTTAGTGTAAAATTAGTTCAATAAAACATAAGTAAATAAATGAAGGAACGAATGTGATTCAAATCGCAGATACTAAACTGGCTATTATAGGCCTTGGTTATGTTGGACTCCCATTAGCTGTAGAATTCGGCAAAAAAATTGAAGTGCTTGGATTTGATATTAACAAGCAACGTGTTAATGAGCTAAAAAGTGGCAAAGATGGCACACTAGAAGTTAGTGAGGCTGAGTTAGTTGAATCGACTCATCTAACTTATAGCGCAGATGTTCAAGATCTTGCAGCATCAAATGTGTACATTGTTACGGTTCCAACACCAATCGATAAAAACAAAAATCCTGATTTGACGCCATTAATAAGTGCTAGTCGTATGATTGGTGAGGTTATTTGTGCTGGTGATGTGGTTATTTATGAATCTACTGTATATCCGGGCGCTACAGAGGAAGATTGCATTCCTCTTATCGAAGAGATTTCAGGACTTACTTATAATAAAGACTTTTTTGCAGGCTACAGCCCAGAGCGTATTAATCCTGGTGATAAAGAGCACCGTGTTACAACCATTAAAAAAGTAACCTCAGGTTCTACACCAGAAGCTGCTGATTATGTAGATGCCTTATATAGAGAAATTATTACTGCAGGTACACACAAGGCATCTTCTATAAAAGTAGCAGAAGCTGCAAAAGTTATTGAAAATACCCAGCGAGATGTGAATATCGCTTTGATTAATGAGTTGGCCTTGATATTTAATCGCTTAGATATAAATACAGAAGAAGTTTTAATTGCAGCTGGTACTAAATGGAATTTTTTACCTTTCCGCCCTGGATTGGTAGGTGGTCATTGCATAGGTGTTGATCCTTACTACCTGACGCATAAGGCTCAAGAAATTGGTTACAATCCTGAAATGATTTTAGCTGGGCGTCGTTTAAACGACAATATGGGCAGCTATGTTGTATCAGAAATAATTAAGCTAATGCTACGTAAACGCATTCATATCAATGATGCTAATATATTGATCATGGGGTTAACGTTTAAAGAAAATTGCCCAGACCTGCGTAACACACGTGTGACAGATATGATTGATGAATTTGTTGAATATGGTGCTAATGTCGATGTTTATGATCCATGGGTAGATAAAGATGAGGCCTTTGAGGAATATTCAATACGTCCAATAGATTCAATGCAAAAAGCAGGCTATGACGCAATTGTACTTGCAGTATCACATAACGAATTTGTTGAAATGGGGGCTGCAGAAATTCATGCTTTGGGCAAAGAAAATCATGTGCTTTACGACATCAAATATATATTAAAAACAGATGAAGTTGACGGTCGTTTATAGGATTAAGTAATGACAAAGTTTGAATCAGTTTTAGAAAATTTAAATAGCAGTCCAGAGATTTGGTTGGTTACAGGTGTAGCTGGTTTTATCGGCTCAAATTTAATGGAAACATTACTAAAAAATAATCAGATCGTTGTTGGTCTTGATAATTTTGCTACTGGACATCAATACAACCTTGATAAGGTCCAGGCGTTAGTTACAGCAGAGCAATGGAAAAACTTTACATTTATCAATGGTGATATACGTAAAGTTGAAGATTGTCATAAAGCTTGTAAGGGTGTGCAATATGTTTTACACCAAGCAGCTCTAGGTAGCGTACCTCGTTCTGTTGAAGATCCTATATCTACAAATGAAACGAATATTGATGGTTTTCTTAATATGCTCGTTGCAGCAAGAGATGCCAAGGTCAAACGATTTGTATATGCTGCTTCAAGTTCAACATATGGTGATCACCCTGACTTACCTAAACAAGAAGATAAAATAGGTAATCCGTTATCACCTTATGCAGTTACTAAATATGTAAATGAGCTCTATGCACAGGTATTCGCACGTACATATGGTTTTAAAACTATTGGCTTAAGATATTTTAATATTTTTGGATATAGACAAGACCCTAATGGCGCATATGCAGCCGTAATACCTAAGTGGGTCTCAGATATGCTTCATGGTGAACCCGTTTTTATAAATGGTGATGGTGAAACTAGTCGTGATTTCTGTTTCATTGATAATACAGTGCAAATGAATATTCTTGCGGCAACAGCTGATAATCCAGATGCCACTAATCAGGTATATAACGTTGCTCTTAATGACCAGACGACTCTCACGGAACTTTTCAATTCTATTAGAAAAGAATTAATTGCGAGAAAGCCAGAGCTAGTTATTCCTGATCCTCAATATAGAGATTTTAGGGCAGGGGATGTTCGTCATTCCAGAGCTGATATTACCAAGGCTCAAAAATTATTAGGATATGCGCCGAAATATAAAATAGATGAAGGAATGGCGCTTTCAATGGATTGGTATATAGATGATTTATCAAAAAAATCATAACTCTAATACCCTATATACCTGAAATTAAGGATTGTTCATAAGAAATGCTAAGACTTTTTAGCCACTATATACCTGCATCACTAGTTGTACTTGTACTAGTTGAAGCCATCGTTTTGTATTTTTCTGTTTATCTTGGAATTGAACTGCGCTTTCTTGAAGCCACCAATAAAGCGTATTCAATATCTTTATTAGAACCGGTTAATTACAAAGCATTTGTTTTTTCATTGCTAATGCTTCTTTCAATGACTGCAATGGGTTTGCATACTCGTAATATTGTAGATAATTTTTCCAGCATGATGATAAGACTGTTTTTAAGTTTTGCAGCAGGCTTTTTTATTATCGCGATTATTTACTATATTTACCCACAACTATTCCTTGGAAGGGGTGTTGTTGGGTTTACCTTTGTAGTCTCATTTATCGGAATTTTATTAACCAGAACGATTCATCAGAACATAGATAAACACACTATGTTTAAAAGGAGGTTGCTGGTTATTGGTTCGGGATCAATAGGTAAACTTTTAGAAAACCGTATTGAATCAGCATATAAACAAGGTTATGAGATTGTAGGTTTCGTTGATAGTGATGATGGTGATTCCCAGGTGTCTAGTGATCTTACTCTTAAAATAGAATCTACTCTATACGACTTATGTTTAGATAATGATATAGATGAAATTGTATTAGCAATGGATGATCGCAGAAAAGGCTTTCCATTGTCGAGTTTGCTCGAGTGCAAAATGAAAGGCATAGTTGTGCGCAATGCAATAGATTCACTTGAACGAATAACAGGTCATATTGAACTAGATGCATTGCACCCTAGTACAGTTATTTTTTCAGATGGTTTTACAAATGCCGTTTCCATGAGTTATGCAAAAAGACTATTTGATATAGTTGCTAGTTTATTTATATTAATATTAGCCAGCCCAATTATGCTTTTAACTGCTTCTATTATTTGGCTTAGTAGCTTTGGTCGTGATCCGGTTTTTTATCGTCAAGTACGTTTAGGTCTTTGTGATGCTCCTTTTAATGTATTGAAATTCAGAAGCATGACAACGGATGCAGAGAAAAACGGCGCACAATTTGCTAAGAAAAATGACGCACGTGTTACATTGTTTGGTGCGTTTATGCGTAAAACACGTATAGATGAATTACCACAGATTTTAAATGTTCTAAAAGGAGATATGAGTTTTATAGGACCAAGGCCTGAAAGGCCTCAATTCGTATTGGGTTTTGAGAAAAACATTCCACATTATTCTTTACGTCATACAGTAAAACCTGGAATTACGGGTTGGGCACAAATCTGCTATCCATATGGTGAGACAGAAGAAGATACACGTAAGAAATTGCAATACGATCTCTACTATATCAAAAACTATAGTTTGTTTTTAGATATGACAATTATGTTTCAAACGGTACAGGTAGTGCTTTTTGGTAAGGGTGCACGATAAAATATTTATAGATTTATATGCGCTTTTAAAGGGAATTCCGATGATCTCTTCCAGTCTTCAACAACCCCATCTTTAAATTTCACATATGAGCTACCGTAAAACCATAAGTCACCATCAATGCTGTCTGGTCTACCTTGTATACTTAGTACTTCTCCTATAGATGAGCCATACGTGAAGTAATATGATTCAGGTACGTGGGGAATTTCATCGGGAATTTCATCAGAAAGTTTTTCATTTAAAGGTAAGTCTTGATTCTGAGTCAGTTCTGGTATTTTTGTACCGTCTGAATTTATAAGTATTATATTGTTAGACTCGTCTGAGTAATCTTGTTGTCCTTCTTCTATGTTATTTGCTGTGGGGATGTACTCTGAGTTGAAGTATAAAAATGTGATAAAGCTAGCCGCTAGTGTGATAAAAAAATATTTATTATTATTTTTTGAGTTGGGCTCGGTACTAAGGCTTGATACGACTGATTCAGGACTAGTAACTTTTGATTCTGTTGGTTTAGTTGACGCAGATTTTCTAGGTTTCGGTGAAGAGGTCTCTAAGTTGGCTTCTGCTTGGGCTGCAAAAGGTAAAATTCCATATTTTTTGTAGAAGTTAGAAAGCTGTATAAATGCTGCATTTAATTCTTTAATTTTATCTTCTGCAGCTAGCTTCTTGGTTTCCTCTGAAAATTTATCTGGATGCCATTTCTGTATTAATTGCTTGTAAGACTTACGTAATGTGCTCCAGTTGCAATCATGATCAACCGACAAAATTTTGTAACATTGTTCATTTGTATACATAGGCACTAATATTTATTATGAGAGCTATCTGGTGATTTTCTATTACTTACACTTAATTGTATTATAATATAACACATATGCCCTTATTGAGTTATAGAAGTCTATATTAAGCTCAAATTCAAAAATTATTTATTTCTTTTGATATACAGCGGCAAAATCAACTTGTACTAAATGGCTGTCAGAAGTATCTATAATAGCGAATATAATATAGATCTTGTATCAATGTTTGTGGGATAATACGGGTGTATAAATTAAGGATTTTTGGTATTCTACCCGTATATTATATCTATCTAATATACGGATTGTATGAATTATTAATAACAGGGGATAACTAAAGAACATGATTAAAAATTTCTTAGTATTGTTCGTTGCTATAATATTTGTTTCTGCTTGTTCAGAGATTAATGTTATTCCAGCTGATTCAGATTATTTGACTAGCCACAATGCAGACAAAATTATCAAAGAATACCGAGTAGGTATTGATGATGTTCTCGATATCAATGTCTGGCGAAACCCCGAGTTATCAATATCAGTACCTGTACGCCCTGATGGTAAAATTTCTATGCCTCTTATTGGTGATGTTACTGCTGCAGGTTTAACACCACAAGAAGTGTCGATATCTATAACGAAACGCTTAAAAAGCTTTATTCGTGATCCGAATGTAACTGTTATTATCAAAGAACTTCGCAGTCATGAATATCTAACCCTTGTACGAGTAACAGGTGCTGTGAATACTCCACTGTCGCTAAATTATAGACAAGGAATAACAGTTCTTGATGCTGTGCTAGCTGCTGGAGGGCTTAATGACTTTGCAGCTGCGAATAAAACCAAGCTATATCGCGTGATTAATGGTCAGACACATATTATTTACATACATCTTAATGATATTTTAAATAGTGGACAGCTAAAAACAAATATTGAGCTTAGGCCTCGCGATATCATTGCTGTGCCAGAGCGAATATTTTAGAGATATTAAATCATGAATGCTGAATTTGATGAACTGGTACTTACGACCACTAAAGAATGTTATTTGCGTCGAAATTTAGTTGTCGCAATCTTTGTGATTATTTCTATCAGTGCTTTACTTGTTGGGTCTGTATGGCCAAAAAAATATACAGCTTCCGTACTTATTGACATTGATTCCACAAATATTCTTCAGCCATTAATGGAAGGCCGAGCTGAAACAACAAAATCTGTAGATCATGTAGCAAATGCACGTGAAATTATATTTGGTGAAAATATAATGAACAAAATTCTACAGCACGAATTATGGATAGATAGTGTGGACGATGATATTGAAGGGGAGCGTGTAAAAGAATTAATTAAGCAAAAGGTTTCAATTAAAAAATTAGGAAAAAACCTTTTAAGAATTGGATTTATGGATACTGATCCAGTAAGGGCTTATGAAACTGTTAATATGATGGTTGAATTTTTTATAGAGAAAGGTGAACAAGCAAAAATAGAAGAAAGTCAGGCAGCGTTTGACTTTATAGAAAAGCAAGTCGGTGATTATTTGCAGAAACTTATAGACGTAGAAGATGGTATTAAGAATTTTAGATCAGAAAACCCAGATGTTAGACCTGGATTAATAACAGCTGTTTCTAATAAAATCAGTTCTTTAAAAACTCAAATAGAAGAAACTGATCTCGAAATTCGAGAATACAATATCAAACATGAATCAATCAAAAAACAATTATCTGGAGAAGCCTTAATAGCGATAAGCCAATCGAAGGAGGGGCAATATTTAAGTAAGATAGCGGATTTAAAAAATCAAGTTGAAACTCTAAGGCTAGATTACAAAGACACATACCCCGATATTGTTAGATTAAATAGTCAAATAATTGAATTGAAAGAAGAGTTGAGAAATGAAATAGTGAGAAGGAAAGATGTTATTTCATCGTCAAAAAAATCTAGTGAGGTATACGTAGATGAATCTATATTACTAAGTCCCTTATATCAGGAGCTTAGAAGTAATCTCTCTAATACAGAAACGAGAAATGCAACTCTTAAAACTAGAAGAAACGAACTAGCTAAAATGCTTAAAAATGAATATTCTAGAGCGGCTCAAATTCATAAGGCAGAAGCCAAACTTTCAGATTTGACTCGCAATTACCAGGTAAATCAAGATATCTATCAGGATCTTTTAAAACGTCGCGAAAATGCGAGAGTGTCGAAGAGCCTAGACCAGGAGCATCAAGGCTTAACATTCAAAATTGAAGAGCCCTCAAAAATACCCATTCTTCCATCTGGAATTCGTTTCTTACATTTTGCCATCGCTGGTCCGGTACTTGGTCTTGTAGTTTCTATAGGAATAATATTTATTTTTGTACAATACGACCCGAGAGTAAGATCTAGTAAAAAAATTATAGATCAATTTAAGGTTCCTGTTTTAGTTGAAATTGATGAGTTTAAAAATCCATCAGCTATAGCTGCAGAAAATAAAAACGTTATTCTTCTTACTTCAGTACTTGTATTAACTGCTGCCATATACATATACGTTGCTATCGTAAGGTATCTAGGAATATTCCAATGAGTAAAATTGAAGATGCTTTAAATAAAGTAAAAAAGAGTAATCCTAATGGTACTGGCTTACAAGTTATAAGCGGCAAGAAACGTACAGAACAAGCAAGCAATAGTCTATCCGTAAGGCAGCCAACAGATCATCATTTAATTAATAGAACATCATCCTCTAAACAAATTGCTCTTATGGAAGGTGGCAAATTATTCACAAATGAAGAACTTGATGCACTGAATATTATCCATCCTGAATCTAGTAATGCTAAAATAGTTAACCGTTATCGTGAACTAAGAACTAATTTAATTCATAAAACTAATGGTGATAATTTCGTTGTAATGGTAACTAGTTGTCAAACAGATTTTGATACTGGTAGAAGCACAATAAACCTAGCTTCAGCATTCTCATTAGATGAAAGTAAAACGTCATTAGCAATAGATTGTAATTTACGTAACCCTTCATTCAATAAAGTACTTGATATAGACTTGCCTAAAGGAATGACTGACTATTTTGAAGGTGATGATGTAGGCGCAGATGCTATTATGTTTAATAGTGGTATTAAACGTCTACGAATAATACCAGCAGGTCAGAAAAAAGAAACTGCTTCTGAATTTTTCACATCTATGAAGATGCGTGGTTTAATGAGAGAGTTGTTAGATAGATACTCTGATCGTTACGTATTTATAAATACAGCTCCAATTACTGATTCAGCTGATACTAAAATTTTAGTTGATGTCTGTGATTACGTCGTACTTGACGTGCCTTATGGAAGAGTAACTCTAAATAAAATAAATGAAGCTATAAATGCAATAGGTGAAGAGAAATTACTTGGTATTGTATTCAGTCACATGCCGCCATCACCCAATATTAAGTTCCCTTACTTAACTTAGTTATTATAAAATATGAAAATTAATATTGTACTAATAACTGTTGTTTATATTGTTTTTCATACAACTAGTGTAAATAGTAAAGAGTTAGATTTTGCTGTGAAACTTGAACTCGCTTCACAAACAAATGTACTCCAAGAACCAAACCCACAGAGTGATGAATTATCAGAAACCATACGTGGAACATTGTTTTTCAATGAAAATACGTCAGACTTAATAGCAACTGTGAATCTATCTGCAGAAGCAATAAACTACCAAGATAATATTGCTGATGATTATAATCAAGTTGACTTATATTCGAATGCACTTTGGTCACTAAGTCTTAATCATTACGAATGGTTCTTGCAAAACATATTCACCCACACAGCAGTTGATCCATTTTTAATAAATACTGCTGATAACAGGCAGTATGTAAATGCCTTTTCGACAGGTCCAAATATTATCTGGCGATTCGGAAGTATAAACAGTATACGTCTACAACCTAGAATTGAAAATTACAGATATGAAAATGATGTTAGAAATAATAATAGACTAAATACAGCTCTGCAATGGATTCATTCGCCATCTAAAAATATTAGTTACACACTGTCAAACAGATTAGAACAGATAAAATATTCATCATCAAACGTTGTTGATAGTGATTTTGAACAATATGAACTTGATTTACGCCTTGCATATACAAAGAATAGAAGTACGTATGAAGTTGAGGGTGGCATAATTAAAATTATGTCTGATAGTCAAGAAAATAACAGTGAAACTCAATATGCTATTATTCTAAATAATCAAAGAACTAATACCTCGGCAATAGTATTCGAATTAAGAAAATCAGTTACAGATACAAGTAGTCTAATATCCTCAACATCTTTAACAAATAACGACTTATTAACAACAAGTAATGATCTATTTATAAATGATGTTATTCAGATTGATTATAGTAAGAGTTTTAGACAATCAGAATGGATGATTGGTATTTCGAAAGGCAGTGATGATTATTTTATTGAGAATTCATTAGATAGAGATATCAATTCTGCATATTTACAAGCGAGATGGATTAATGCGAGAAACTCAGCTATTAGAATCCAGTTCTCGAAAAGAGAATTGAATTATACTGAAGATGTTAATAATAGAGTAGACAATGATTATATTGGTTTATTTAATTACACATATAGAACTAATAAGTTTATTAATTATGTTATTAGTATTGAAACAATTGAAAGAGAAAGTACTATTATTCAAGAATCATTTGAAGATAAAAGAATTTTATTTTCAGTTGAATTTACTACAAGGAAAGAGGGTTCTTAATGTATCTAGAGTATTATGGGTTTAATGATTACCCGTTTAGACTTACACCTGACACAGACTATTTATATATGTCATCTGCTCACTCAAGAGCATTGGCTTATATGGAATATGCGATTTTTAACCGCGAAGGTTTTGTGGTTGTTACGGGCGAGATAGGTGCAGGTAAAACAACTTTAGTTAAAAAGTTACTTGGTGATTTAGACGAAAATATTCTTGTTGCTAAAATATTTCAAACACAACTAGATGAAGTAGAATTATTACAAGCGATATTAGTCGAGTTTGGATTGAATCCGTTTACAGCAAAAAAAGTTGAACTACTCAATATGATCAATCAATTTTTGATTGATAGCTATAATGATGATAAGCAAGTGCTTCTCATAATAGATGACGCGCAAAACTTAAATAAGAGGGTGCTTGAAGAAATAACAATGCTGTCAAGTGTTGAAACTCAAAAAGAAAAAATCCTTCATGTAATATTAGTAGGTCAGCCTGAATTAAATATCAAATTAGAAGATCCAGATATGGAGCAACTTTTGCAGCGTATTAGTTTGCGGTATCATGTGAGAACTCTTACGGATAGTGAAGTAAAAGAATATATTATTCACCGTATTGGAGTCGCAGGTATTACTAAAAGCTTATTCAAAAATGACTTGTACCAAGAAATTATTAAATTTACTGGTGGTGTTCCTAGGTTAATTAACACGTTATGCGATAAGCTTTTGACTTGCGGATTTGCTGACAGTAGTAAAATAATTGATAGTAAAGACTTTAAAAATGCAATAAATGAACTCCAGTGGAAGCCACATGAAGAATTATATAATGCATTCGATTCAGAACATACTTCAAATGATACAGACAATCTTTATCCAAAAGATATATCTCTTAATAAAAATAAGACATCTGATATAAGTGAGCTTAAAGATCTGTCGCTTGGTTCTTTGAGTACCATATCATCTAGAGCTTTAGTTGAAATATCACGACAATTAAAACGCATAGCCGATCATTTAGACGACAAAGATAGTTAGTTGTCTGTGTTTTCTTAATCTTTTAGAAAACTATAGAAAAGGAATTCAAAATGTATATTTCGGTGAAACTTACTGATGCAAGATAATAGAATAAGAATAATAAGTCATAAAGATCTTGATAAGAATTCTAATGATTTTTTATCTTTTAATGCTCATTATTTGCAAAGCATTGAATGGTGTAAATGTAAAGAAGACTGCTTAGTATCTGTAGAAGATAATGAGAAGGATTCTGTAGCAATGGCAGTGCTTAGATTTAAAGTGTTGCCTCTTAAATTAGGCTCTATTTGTTATATTGATAGAGGTCCTATAGGTCGCAATAACGCTGATATTATGAATCATCTTAAGGGTTTGATAGCCTATTTGTCGGCTAAAAATGTTGTTTATACAATGTGTTCACCCATGGCTTATACGGAAGAATCTGTAAATGATATAAGCAAAAATCTAGTTACTAATGGCTGGATACAGGAAGATAATACGCTCTCACTTTATAAGTCAACATTAGTAATAAATTTAAAAAATAATTTGGATGTCATAAGAAGCAAGTTTAGAAGATCACTAAAAACACAATTAAATAAGTCTGAAAAACTAGGGATTACAGTAGAGCTGGAACCTAACGAATCTGCAGTTGATGAATTTGTTAAATATTTTAATGATATGGCTGAAAATAGAGGGTTGTCTCTTATTGATGATAATACTCAAAATTTTATTCTTCAATCACAAAAAAATAATAATGCTAAAATTCTATTGGCCTCTATTGAAGATAAATTGCTCGCTGGAGTAATATTAATGAAGCAGGGCAATAGGGTTATATATGAATGGGGTATGAATACACAAGATCCTAAATTTAAAAAATTACCATTAGCTCATAAAATTCATTGGGAAGCTATTAAATGGGCGAAAAATGAAGGTTATATGTCTTATGATTTTGGTGGTTACTGGTTGGACAGAGGTAATAAAGATCCAATAAATTACTTTAAACTAGGTTTTACAAAAGAAGTAGAAATTGTAACGCCAGAATTTTATTATATACATCAGCCGCTAAAATTTATTATATTAAATATACTTAAAAAAATACGTAAGGCATTCAAGTGATGAGCAATAAAGTATCAGTATTAATGTTTCATGCCTTAAAAAAAACCAATGCGCCATTAGTAGGTGCTGATGAGCATTATGCAATGGACTGCAATGATTATGACTCTCTAATTTTTAGAATACTTGAACAGAAAATTAAAATTCAATCAATTCGTAACATTATAGATACTGTAATTAATGATGACGATAAATTTGTTGTTTTTACTTTTGATGATGGTCATGTAAGTAATTATGAAGATGCTTTCCAAAAGTTGAAAGATAATAATTGTTCTGCAGATTTCTTTATAAATTCTGCATTTGTTTCAGATCCAGGTTATATGAATTGGTCCCAAATATTGGATATGCATAATAGTGGTATGTCTATTCAGTCTCATGGCCATCATCATTACTATTTTGATGAGTTAGATAAAAAAACTATTATTGAAGAATTAGATACATCAAAAAAGACATTAGAAGATAAGATTGGTCATGAGGTAACTATATTTGCGCCACCAGGTGGTAGAATAACTCCAGAAGTTAAAGATATTGCGTTTGAGCTTGGTTATAAAGTTATCTCAACGTCAAGGCCTGGGGTTTGGACAGTTAACACATCTTTAAATGATGTTCCGCGATTGCCTGTATTAGATACTTCTTCAGTAGATAGAATTATGGATTGGACAAATCAAGAATATAACACAATCAATAAGGTAGTAGCCAAATATTATATAACTAAGGTAGGTAAGAAAATACTAGGTAATAAAGCTTATGATAAATTACGTGAAATTGTATTGAGTTAGTTCATGCTATATATATTTATTACTTCAATAGCACTTTTGATATATACCTATCTGGGATATCCAATAATTGTTTTTTTACTTTCTAAAGTCGTTAAACATAAAATTAATAAAGATGACTTATTTTGTCCCAAAGTCAGTGTTATTATAGTTGTATATAATGGAGAAAAGTACTTAGAAAAAAAAATTAACAATATATTAACGTGTAACTACCCAGCAGAGAATATTGAGCTTTTAATAATTAGTGATGGTTCAACAGATGACACGAATAATATACTCCATGAGTATAGTTATAGAATAAAGTCTAAAATCTTTAAAGAGCGGAGGGGTAAAGCAGCTTGCTTAAATGATGCTGTAAATTATTCTACTAATGAATATATTGTATTTGCAGATGTTCGTCAGAAGTTTGATGAAGATACAATTATAAATTTGATCTCACCATTAGCAAATGAAACCGTCGGTGCAGTAAGCGGTGAATTGGTTTTTATTGATGATGATCACAACTCTTTTTCAAAAGGTATAGATGCTTATTGGCGATATGAAAAGTTTATTAGAAACAGCGAAGCAAAGATACACTCAGTTATAGGTGTGACGGGTGCTGTTTATTCGATAAAAAAATCACTATATAAGCCTATACCCAAAGGTGTGATACTCGATGATGTGCTTATTCCTATGCAGGTAGTGTTGTCAGGATACAGGGTTTTATTTGAAGCAACAGCAATAGCTTATGACGTGCCTTCTAATGACTCAGTTAATGAAAAACGTAGAAAGATCCGTACATTGGCAGGTAACTATCAATTGGTGTCAATTAATCCATCGTTACTTAATCCAATAAAGAATAAGCTTTTTATACAATTCATATCACATAAGATGTTGAGGTTACTAGCGCCATTCTTTATGTTAAGTCTTTTCATATCGAATATTTATTTATTTAATGAAGGGTGGTTCTATAAGCTCACACTGCTTTCTCAAATTTTTATGTATACCGTAAGTATATTAACCCACTATGGATTTCGTGAAAAATTAGGAAGTAATATCCTCTTAAGAATGACAAATACATTTGTAATACTAAATTGGTATTCATTTTTAGCTTTAATTGAATATATTAAAGGAAAGAAAACTCATCTCTGGTAGATGAGCTTGTTAAATATGAAAATATTATACGTAGTATCATTGTTTCCATGCTGGTCAGAAACGTTTATCGTTCGTGAAATCAATGCGTTGAAAAAAAATGGCGTTGATATATCAATTCTGTCATTAAAAAATCCAATCGAAAAATTAGTACAAACTGATACTATGAGTTTGAATGAGGATGTGGTTTATCCATCTAATTCTGTAGTGACATTTTTTAATGGATTAAAGGCTTTCATTAAAAAACCGTTTGTAAATATAAAACAATTATATCGCATCGTTTTGTCGCTATACAAAAAGCCGTTGTCAATGTTGAAAAGTATAGCCACTTGGTGGTTAACACTTAGCGTTATTGAAAGAATAAAGTGTTTAGATGTTGATCATATTCACGCTCATTGGGCTACATACCCATCTACATCTGCATTAATATTGTCGAGTAACCTTGATATACCTTTCAGTTTCACATCTCATGCTCACGATATTTTTCTAGAAGATCATCTTCTAAAAGAAAAGCTTACCGAATCTAAATTTTCAGTCACTATTTCAAAATACAATAAAGAAAGACTTACTAAACAATTAAACTTAAATCTCGAGTCTAAATTGCATGTGGTTCATTGTGGTATAGATATAGAAGATCATAAGTTTTTACCAGATAACCGTGATACAAAAATGATACTAGCAGTAGGTCGACTAGATTATATTAAAGGATTTTCTGTTTTAATTGATGCATGTAAATTTTTTAAATCTTCAGATTCTAATTTTAAATGTAATATTATTGGTAGTGGACCTTTAGAATCTGTACTACAACAACAAATCATTGATAATAACTTAGAAAATTATGTTGAGTTAGTTGGTGTTATGCCTCAGGAAGAAATTAAGACATATCTTGCTAAATCTAATTTATTTGTATTGCCTTCAGTTGTGACTAAAGAAGGTGATATGGATGGAATACCTGTGGCTTTAATGGAAGCTATGGCAGTTGGTATACCTGTAGTAAGTACCACTGTATCTGGTATTCCTGAATTAATTGATAATCACGTGAATGGCCTTATTGTAAAGCCCAATGACCCATTAGCTCTTTCGACTGCTATGTTGGAAATTATTAACAATACAGAACTATCTAAAGAGTTTTCAATTAATGCCAGGTCTACAATAGAATCAGAGTTTTCTATATATAAAGAAGTAGATAAATTACATAGCTTATTTACAAAAAGCTTAAATGAGAAAAGTTAAGTGAATAAAATAAAACTATTAATTATTACAGATGAAATGGAAATAGGAGGAACGCAGCGTCAAATTGTCCACTTATTGAATAATATTAATAGAGATGAGTTTGAACCTCATTTGGTATACTTTAGGAATAGTTCCTTCCTAGTTGATGAGTTACTTGATAATAATATACCTGTAGTTAATATAAAGAAAAATCACAAAATAGATCTATTATTTATATATAATTTATATCGTTACATTTATGTCAATGATTTTGATATAGTTCATTGTTTTGCATTATCAGCAGAATTCTGGGGTACACTCTGTTTTTCTTTAATGAGAAAAGGTCATTTGGTTACTTCTATACGAAGTCAGTACGAGTGGTATACCCCTTTACAATGGAAATTAAAGAAAAGCATTTCAAAATCTTCCGCAAAAGTTATTACTAACTCTAAAAACACCGGTGATTATTCTTATAGTAGAATGAATCTATTACCGACTAATTTACATGTTATATATAATGGTATTGATTTTAATTCGAACGCAATTTCTGAGCATTTAGATGTCGATAATATTTTAGTTGATTACAAGTATGTAATAATGTTTATTGGACGCTTGGTTGATCATAAAAACATACCCACATTAATTAAAGCGTTTAAAAATGTGTTAGATCAAGATATTAATGATATATGCTTGATTATGGTCGGTGATGGACCTGATTATGATGAGATACAATTATTAATTAATGAATCCAAGGTTAACCATGTTCATTTTATTGGCGAAAGAAGTGACGTTCGTGACCTGTTGGATCGAGCTGATGTCGTGATATCTCCATCATATAGGGAAGGCCTTTCAAATACAATATTAGAAGCCATGGAAGCAGGCGTTCCGGTTATTGCTTCTTCTGTTGGAGGTACACCAGAAATAATTACGGATAAAGAAACAGGGATATTATTTCATTGTGATGATGTTGATGAGCTTAGCGATGCTATACTTAAAGTGTATAACGATAAACAATATTCTGAAAAATTAGGTAAATCTGCTCGAGAAGAAATACATACAAGGTTTTCTATACCGACTATGGTAAAAAATTTTGAAAATACATATAAATCTATTGTGAATAGTTAAAGGTTAAAAAAGATGAGTAAAGGTATTGGTGATTTTTTAATTGTAGATTATTCTAATCCAGTTGACGATTGGAAAGATACTATTCTTAATGCTAAGCAACATTTAAATAATACTGTATTTAATGAAGGTAATATAATAGATATATCACCAAGAATTAAAGCTGTAGTTTCTGGTGATGTTAAGGTAGATGACCAGTTATTATCTGATGTTACTGAAATATCATTAAGTTCTGTATTTGGTGATGTTACAGTCAATGACTTTGTAGAAAATAAATCTGAAAGTTTTTTCGGTAAATTTGCATTAGTTAAAGTTAATAGAAAGACTGATACTATTAAAGCGTATACAGATGCGACTCGGCAAGTTAACTTATATTTTCTGTCTGAAAATGGAATTAATGCGATTTCAACAGACCTGAGATTGTTTTCCTATATTTCAGAATTTAGTAAGACAGTTAATACAGAATCAATATACCATCATCTTAACTTTGCTTATATTCCAACTCCATTTTCGATATATAAAAATGTAACTAAACTTCAACCAGGTACTGAGTTAACAATAAATAAGAGTGCTGTTAATAGTCGACGTTATTGGCAACCCCAGTATCAAGAGGACTATAATGAACCTGAGCATGTGTTAATAGAGAAACTAAATTCAAAAATTATTGAAACAATTGAAGCTTACTCTACTAGTAGTAATGACTGGGGTTGCTTTTTAAGTGGTGGTACAGATAGTTCCACTATTACTGGTGTTGCTTCTAAAAAAGTGGGTGGGAGTAATACTAGTGCTTATTCAATTGGGTTTGATGAGGAAGGTTATGATGAGCTTGAATATGCAAAAATAGCTGCACAATCGTTTGGTGTAAATCACTTTTCTACACGAATTGGAGCCACAGATACATTAGATGCTATAGAAAATTTAATTAAATCATACGATGAACCATTTGGTAATTCATCGGCTATTCCCACATATTATTGTGCAAAACTTGCTAATGATAATGGCCATTCAGTTCTTTTAGGTGGCGATGGAGGGGATGAAATTTTTGGTGGTAATGAACGATATTCAAAGGATTATTATTTTAATTTATTTTATTCTTTACCAAGTCCAGTTAAAAAATTAGCAACACTAGCAAATAAGATAATTAAACCGATTGATAACAGGATAATCAATCGTATAAATAACTATATTTATCGAGCTTCTCTTCAAAATCCAGAAAGATTTTACACAGATGATTCATTTGGATCTGAATACTTTGATTCAATGTTAACTAAGGACTTCAGATCTACACTAGATAAAAACTCGTCATTAAATATATTACATGATCACTATGCTGACTGTCATACATCAAGTGAACTTAATAAAATAATGTATATAGATTTGCAAATGGCAATTGCAGACAATGACTTAACAAAAGTTAATCGTGCTGCTTCAGCTGCTGGAGTTTCAGTACTGTATCCATACTTGTCACCTGATTTAATTAACTTTATGGGGCATATTCCTAATCAGTATAAAGTCAATAAGACGAAAAAACGTTATTTATTTAAAAAAGCAGTTAAAAATATACTGCCGATAGAAATCCAACAAAAGAAGAAGCAGGGATTCGGTTTACCAGTTGGTGAATGGTTTAGAACAGATAAAAAATATCGCGAGTTACTAACCGATACATTGCTTTCGCAACGATGTATTGAAAGAGGTTATTTTAATAAAAACTTTATATCGTCATTAATTTATAAGCATGAAAAAGGAACCTGGGACTACACACAAGAACTTTGGCTATTATTAATACTTGAGCTTTGGCATCAGGAATACGTTGATGCGTAATCGTGTTAATTTACATAGTGTCATTATGGTACTTGAGAATGGCTACCCAATGTCTAAAGGCGGTGGCGCCGAAAAACAAGTTAATACTATTGGTCAGGAAATCAAAGAACATGATTGGGATGTAAAAATATTATGTCCCATGGTAAGTTATGCGTCACAAGTTCCAGAAGAGCTGGTTAACGGTATTTCTGTGCATAGAATAAAGTACCCTAAAATACGAATTTTAGGTGGTATATTCATGCTTATATCTTTAGCGATGTATTTAATAAAACACCGCTCTTCTTATGAAGTTATTCATGTACATATTGCCAGTAACATGGCTGCTGTTTGTAGCCTTATTGGAAAAATATTGAATAAACCAGTACTAATAAAATTGACTGGTTGGACAGAAATTCAAAATGGAATTTTGGATGAAAAAGTAACGCCTCGTATTTTTCTACTTAAATGGGCAATTCGTAAAGCTACTCATTACCAGGCTACTAGTCAGCAAATAGCATCTTTATTAGTAGAGCGGGGTTTTGATAATAAAAAAATTAATCTAATTCCTAATGCAGTTGATACTGACAGGTTTAATTTGCCTGAAAAATGTACAGCTCCGAGTAACGTTGAAGCTGATAAAATTGGGATATTTGTTGGAAGACTTGTTAAAGAAAAAAACTTAGAGCTTTTCTTTGATTGTTTTAGTAAAGTTTTTTCAGATCAGGATAGTGTGTCTTTAATTATTGTAGGTGATGGGTATCTTAAGGAAGAATTAGAAGCTTATGTAGATGAACTTGGTATAAGTGCTAAAGTTCATTTTTTAGGTCCAAAGAGTGATGTTGAAAAGTATATTTCGATGGCAGATTTTGGAATATTACCTTCCCTATATGAAGGTCTATCTAATACTTTGTTAGAATATATGGCATCAGGTATTCCTGTTCTAGGATCAAAAGTCAGTGGTACGGAAGATATAATTAAGGATGGTAAGAATGGATGGCTATTTAATAGTGAAAATCGAACAGAATTAATCTCTTGTCTTACCGAGCTAAAAAATACTGATACTAAAAAATTAAGTAAAATGGGACTAAATGGTAGAGATTATATTGTTGAATATGCAGGGATTAGGTCTGTCACTAATAAAATAATGAAATTATATTTATAATAGGTATTAAGAAGTATATATATGTGTGGAATCTTTGGTGTTGTCAATTTTTCTGGCGAACTCACTTACACTGATAGTGAAGTCGCTGATGCCTGTCATGCAATACAGCATAGAGGGCCAGATGAATCAGGCTTTTATAAAGAAACAGGCGTTATTTTTTGTCATAAACGCTTAAGCATAATTGATATTGCTGGTGGTAAGCAACCTATGTTGTCCGAGGACGGTAATATAGTGTTAACCTATAATGGTGAAATTTATAATTTTTCTGAAATAAGACAACAGCTCATTGATAAAGGGCATTATTTTAAAACTGATTCAGATACAGAAGTACTACTTCATGCTTATATGGAATATAAAGAAGAGTGCTTTAAATATTTTAATGGCATGTTTGCAGTTGCCATTTGGAATAAAAATGATAAATCATTGTTAATAGCTCGTGATAGGATGGGTAAAAAACCTCTCTACTATATGAATATTGATAATGAGTTTATTTTTTCATCTGAACTTAAATCTATATATGCGCTACGTAATGACTGTAAAGAAATAGACTATGAATCGCTTCAAGATTATTTTACATTTGGTTATATACCAACACCTAAAACTATTTATAAAGATATCTACAAATTAGAGCCTGCTTCTTACTTAATTATTAAAGAGAATGATAAACAATTAAATTCTTATTGGGATTTAAAATTTAAAACTAATAAGGATGTATCTTTTAGTGAAGCAAGAAGTAAAACTAAACAGCTCTTGGAAAAGGCTGTCAAAGATCGTTTAGTAAGTGATGTTCCGTTTGGGGCTTTCCTTAGTGGTGGTATAGACTCGAGTGTCGTTGTTTCTATAATGCAGAAATATCTAGATAATCCGGTTAAAACATTTTCAATAGGTTTTGATGTAGCAAAGTATAATGAGCTAGATGATGCACGATTAATATCAAAACATATTGGCACTGAACATACAGAATTCGTTTTAGAAAGTGGTTGCACTGACATAGTTACAGAATTCACCTCGTTTTATGACGAGCCATTTGGAGATTCTTCATCCTTACCTACATACTTTGTTAGTAAACTGGCAAAAGACAATGTGAAAATGGTATTAACTGGTGATGGTGGTGATGAGGCTTTTGGTGGCTATAAGCGTTATTCAAGGCACCTTATAAATAGTAAAATTAAAAGAACCCTGCCATTTGGGAAAACTTTTGAACGTGTCTTAACTAGTATACCATTACCATTGTCTAAAAAAGTTGGTAAAGCATTGGGTAGAGCTCTTGAGAGTTATCCTATGAACTATCTACAGGAGGTTGCACTCAGTAGCACTAGTTTAGCTAAAAAGATTATTAACAAAGAAAGCTTTAATTACGATTCTTTTGATACATTTTCAGAATTCTTCCACTCACAAGACAGTGAAATAAATAGCATATATTATGGAGATATGCGTACTTATATGCATGATGATATTTTAGTTAAGGTTGATCGCATGAGTATGGCTAATTCAATTGAATTAAGGTCTCCTTTTCTTGACGTTAATTTATTAGAGTATGCAGCAACATTGCCAGATAAGTATAAAACCTCAATGAAAATGGGCAAGCTTATTCTCCGTGATATAGCAGCTGATTATGTCCCCAATGAGATAATATATAATAAAAAGAAAGGTTTTGGGATTCCTTTAAAAGAATGGTTTAAATCTGACTTAAAAGGAATGCTGATAGATTTAATCACAAGCAATAGAAATAATAATATCCTTAATTACAATTTAATTGACAATCTTATTGTTGAGCATACGAATGATAAGAATGACCATAGTGAAATACTTTGGTTAGTTCTATGTTTTGAGATATGGTGTAATGAGTACCATAATGCTTAAAGAGTCATTGATCGATACATATAAAAGACACATACCTCCAATTATTGACAAGTTAGGTATATATGATCGTGTCATCAATAAAAATAAGTATAAACATAAACTTGTTACTCCTATGTATCATCGTGTTATTAGATCTGATGATGAAGATCCACTTAAAATGGGTATGTGTGTTAGAGAAGATAGTTTTGAAAATCAATTGGCATATTACAGTAATAATTTTACATCAATAGGTCTCTCATCATATGTTTTGAATAAAAATATACATAATAAAAATGAAAGCTATATTACGCTAACATTTGATGATGGTTACAAAGATAATATTCTCCAGGTCAAACCATTATTAGAAAAATATAATCTTAATGCCACGTTCTTTATTTGCTGTTCAATTCTTACTGATAACAAAGAATTTTGGTGGGACAAATTAATCAATGCTTTCGCAAAGTGTGATGAAACAACTCTAGATTTGTTGCCTTTTCAATCTGTATTGCAAATATCAGAACTAGTAATTAGTGATTCAAATAGAAGAGAAAGTTGTATTAAACTACTTAGTGCTCTCTGGCTGATACCAGATGTTTATCTTATTGATGATATTTGTAATTATGTTGAGGAGACGCTCATTGATTATAAATTTACGATTGATAAATTAACTGAAGCTGATATTAAAGACTTGTACGATTCAGGATTTGAAATAGGTGCTCACACATTAACACATCCAAACCTTAAGATTATATCTAATCAGCAACAAAATGATGAGTTAAAACGATCTAAAACCATGTTAGAAGATATTACAGGTAACAAGATTAATGGTTTTGCTTATCCAGCAGGTTATCAAACTTCTGATTTGGAAAATTTAGTTAAAAATAGTGGATATAGGTATGCTGTTAGTACTATTAACGGGATTAACCATACTCTTAAGCCTTTTTCAATTGAGAGATTTGGTTTGCCTGAGACTAATTTGGCTGATATAAAACGTTGCATATCTAATTATTGCAAAGCTTAATGTAGCATGATAAAGAAAACATTAGTTCTATCTGGTATTAATCTATCAGGTAAAATACTTGGCCTGTTAAAAGTAATAATATTGGCTTCGATTTATGGAGCTGGTACTACTTACGATGCCTTCATAGTTGCATATACATTACCTACCTTATTACCACAAATATTAACAACAATTATTACCACTATTTTTATACCACAGTTTCATAAAAAAGATCGATCATCAAAAGAGTCCTGGCAAGGACTCAATGTGCTTTTTACATTTGTATTTAGTTTGTCTTTACTAGCATCAGTATTTTTGTATGTGTATTCAGGACAAATAGTCAGCTTAATTACTCCAGGCATATCTGAGATAACATATGAAAAAGCTGTAACTTTATTTAAAGTTATGTCAATAACGACATTTGTTATTGGTGTCTCAAGTTATTTTATTGCTTTATCTAATGCAAAAGAGAAGTTTTATCTAGCATCAATAGACGGTCTTATTATTAACTCATTAGTTATTATTTATTGTTTTATTTATAATTCTGATAGCAGTATTGCAACAATTAGTATTCTTATAGTGTCAGGATTTTTAATACATCTACTGATACTATTGTATGCAAACCGTAAAGTTCTTCTAGATAACATAAGATTTAACTTTAATTATAGGCATGATGATTTTAAGAACCCTATGTCTAAATCAGTTCCCATTGTAGTTGGTTACATAGGTGCGCTTTCAACAGGCATAGTCGATCAGTGGTTTTCCTCCTATGAAGATAGCGGATCTATATCAGTACTCTCATATGCGTCTATGCTTTATTTGCTACCTATGGAAGTGTTTGGTAAGGCCGTTATGCAAACCTATTACACTAGGTTTTCTACTTTAGCTGATGAAACTGAAAAATTAGCTAAAAGCTACACAGAAGGCTTGCGTCTAATATTGTTTATTATGGTACCGATATCATTATTTTTGCTTTTTGCTAACACAAACCTAATTGCTGTAATATTTGAGCGTGGCAGTTTCAACGAGAAAGCTACTGAATTAACGAGTTATGTTTTAAGTGCACTAGCATTAGGTTTAATTTTTAGAATATTTACATACTTTAATTACAGATTACTACATTCTGCTGGTAGGTCTTGGTCAGCTATTTCTATTGGTCTGTTGGGAGTTATTATAAATATTTTATTCAACTATATACTAGCTCCTAGCTTCGGTCTCATTGGTATTGCCGCAGCAACAACAATTAGCTTATTTTCGTCGTCACTTATATCTTATTTGTTAATTAGGAAAGAGATAAACATTAAAATTACCTCTTTTATCGACTTAAATTTTTTAAAAATTTCATTCGCTTCGATGTGCTCAATAGGTTTATATCTCTATTTAACCTCTATATTCTCAGATAATTTATGCAGTAATTTTAACAATTGTTATTTAGCAACTAATGTACTTACACTAACACTTATACCTATTTTATTTATATTGTTTAGCTATGCTATAAAAGTTAATGAAATACGCGATATATTGAAATACCTGAGCAATAGAAAATGATAAAGAAGATACTTATAACTTCAATAATTATATATATCCCTAATTCACTGCATTTTCCAACATCACTTGGTGTTCCTGGACTTAATGTATTCAATTTGCTTTATATTGCATTATTTTACTTTTATTTTACTAGAGATAACAATCAATCAGATAAAAGTCCTTTATCTGGAGTTTTAAAGTTCTATTATCTGACAGCAATAATTGCTTTTGTATTTAGCATGTCTGTAACAAGCCACCTCTTTGATAATTTAACGATTTTAAAAAATATAATTATTTATAGCTCACTTTATTTTTTAATTTTTGGAATTGTAGATGATAAAGATGATTTGAAATATTATATTAAAGTAGTTTATTTTGTTGTATTTCTAATGGTTCTTGAAATAATTAAAGAAAAGCTATCGTTCGGTCTAGGTAGTAGTAAGCGTGTCGCTGGAGCATTCGGTCAGGACGCGTCGTCTGCTAACTATGCTGGTGTGTTCCTGGCTATTTTTCTTCCGCTATTATTGAAAAACTTCCTTTATAAATCAAAAGTGTTTGTAAGTCCGATTATAAGCATGGGTATCTTCTTGCTTGGTACTTTTGCATTGTTTTATACATATTCTAGACAAGCTTATGGTTCATTAGTAATAACCTCTATCTTGAATTTCGCAAAAAAGAATAAACTACTGCTTACATTTGTAATTATACTGTTATTTAATAGTGAAATTTGGTTACCTGAATCTGTTCTTGATCGTATTCAGGATACTCAAGTTGAGAGTGATACAGGTGAAGAAAAGCTTGATGAAAGTACAGAGAGCCGGCTTGTAATCTGGTCAGAGGCTTATAATAATTTAATTGTAAACAACCCTATGGGGATTGGTCTTAATGAGTTTCAAGATCGTATTGATCCATATTTGCCTGAATGGATTCATGCTAGAGACGCTCATAGTTCATTCATTCTCATACTAACTGAAAATGGAATTATTGGCTTTATAGCTTTTTTAATTTTACTTTACAAAATGTATTCAATAGGGCGAATGATAAAATTAAAATCCGAACAAGAGCATCTTAGGATGTTAGGTGAGGGCTATCAATTAGTTGTTATAGCTGTTGTTCTTGGAAATGTTTACAGTAGTACTTTTTATTCCCCTGAAGTTATGGGTAATTTCTGGATATTAAGTGCGCTCATTCATAAATATTATTATGTTGCAAATGATAATGTCAATCGAGTAACAGATGGAGTTAATAAACGTGGGGAAGCATAATTATATTATTCTAACGACTCAAAGAACTGGGTCGTCAATGTTTATGGATACACTTAATGGTTACCCAGATACTGAGGGTCATATGGAATTGTTTTTAGATCATAAACGTTCTGCACCACCACTTGCAGGTGAAAATAGCTATCCTCGATATTGTGAATGGATCGAAAATAAAAGTGCACTGAGACCTTTTTCAGTCTGGCGTTATTTGTCAGGACTTTATTCGCGTAAAGCATCTACTGGGTTTAAATTAATGTACTCTCATGTACGTAATTATCCTGATTCTCTACCATACTTGTTTTTTAAACGCACTAAGATCATTCATCTCATACGAAAAAATTATTTAGATATTATTTTATCTGAAAAAATTGCTGAGATGACAGGGAAATCTCATACCACTGATACAAGTGAAGAAAATAGCAACTTAATATATCTCGATCCAATGTTAACACTTGATCGTATTAAGAAATTAGATTCGAATACAAAGAATATGCGCCGAATTATATCGGCGCTGTTCACTTGCCCATCTATAGAAATCTATTATGAAGACATCCTAAGTGACCGATTTCAAACGTTCGAAAAGGTGCAGTCATTTTTAGGAATTGATCAGACTGCGCAACAAGTTGAAAGTAGTCTTAAAAAACGACAGACTAAGGCTAAAAGTGAAGTTATATCAAACTATGATGAGATTTCGACGATTTTGATAGATGCCGGATATAGTCACCTTTTAGATAGCTAACAGGAAGTAATATGCTTAAACAGTCATCATTAGCATTATTTAAACTTTATAAGTTTTTAAAATTCCAGGCATTTATTCTTTTTGCATTTATATCTACCTGTACTAGTTTTTCTATATATGGTGCGACTACTCCATCAAATGCTTGCAAGGATTTATATACAGCAACTACCAAACTTGTAACAGGTAAGGATCCTCAACTTACATCAACCAATATAGCTAAACCAAAACAAGGCATAGCAGAGTTAGATGATTTATATGGTCTATGCCGTATTCGTATGACGGATTATAAAAATGAACCACCAAGAGGTTTCATTCGAAATGATTATTCACGTAGACAACCTTTAAATGCTGATGACTCATTATTATTAACATATGCTAAGGATGGGTACTGGCATTTATATAAAACCGATAGTCGTCATTATTATAAAAAGCTAAATCTGGGTGGAGGAAGTGTAGAACCTCAATGGCATCCGAATGATCCTGATAGCCTATACCTCTTATCCAATAATGGTGGACTAAGTATTTACCGTTACAATGTTCATACAGATTCAAGAGATAAAGTCACAGACTTCACAAGTGTTAAAGCGATTAATGGTTATGCAAACACCTCTGACATCCGTGATATATGGCCAACAGCAGCTCGTGTATGGACAAAGTCAGAGGGTAGCCCATCAATAGATGCTCGTTATTGGGGGTTTCAGGTTGAAACTGAAAACTTTAAACCTCTAGGTTTAATAACCTATGATATGCAAACAAATCAAATTTTAGGTGTATTTGATTTTAAATTCGATGGTAACGGTATAGGTAGACCAGATCATGTGAGCATGAGCCCCAGTGGAGAATATATAGTTCCATCTTGGCATGTTCCCAATGATTGCAGACCCAATAATCGTGTTGGCAATAAAGAAGAGCCTTGTGGATTGATGGTGTACACTCGTGATTTTGAACACGGTTATGGTATTACATCGAGAGGACCTCACTCTGATATTGCTATAAACACCGATGGTCACGATATAATAGTAATTTCAAATTATGTAACAGGTTATGTTGAAATGCATGATCTCAAAACGCGTAAAATGACACGTTTGTTTTCTTTATATTTGGGTGGCTCGGCAACCGCGATGCATATATCCGGTAAAGCCTATAACAAACCAGGGTGGGTTTTGGTTTCGACCTACGCGACAAAAAAACAACCGCAGTGGTGGAGTAATAAAATTTTCGCTGTTGAGTTAAATCGCTCCCCAAAAATATACAATATTACGCATACATATAATGTCACTAAAGGCTATTGGTCTGAGCCTCATGCTGTAGTAAACAAAGACTTCACTAAAGTCATATTTAATACTAACTGGTTAGTACCTGGTGAAGATATTGATGTATATATGATTGAATTGCCGAATAATGCAATGAGATAATGGCTGCCACTAATCATGTTTATCGATCCTTTATTCTGGTTATTTGTTTGTGTTCTTCTACTGCTAGTTAATGTAAGTTACCTGAAACTTAAGGTTATTAATTTAACAGTTACGATTGGACTTCTTATTATTTTTATTGCAGCCATGCCTATAACTGCTAACTATCTTGTTAAATGGCATGAAATTCCAATTGTGAATTCACAAATTGCAGACTGTTTTAAGGAAAGCAAAGCTTCAAATATTATTCTACTGGCTGGAGGTGTGATTCCGGCTAACATGATTGAGACACATCCTCTGACATTACTCGAAGTAAAATCATATCGCAGATTACTGTCAGCCTATGATTTATATATGAGAAATCCATCGGCTATTGATAAGATATATATAGCAGGGGGAGCGGGGCATGCACCTTATAAAGAAGCTAACATTATTTCAGCAATGTTACTTTCTTTAGGAATACCCAATGAAAAGCTGGTGATTGAAAATTCTTCAATTAGTACCTATCAAAATGCTAAAAATCTTTTGGCATTGGCTCCAGAGTTAAAGTCTGAACACAATATACTGGTAACATCAGCGCTGCATATGAGAAGGGCAAAGTATATATTCTCTCATTTTAATATTGATAGTTGCAGTTATGTGGTGGATTCATCTTATATAAATAGTCATATCTTCATTCCGAGACTAAGTGCTTTATACAAGACCTCAAAAGTATTTCGTGAAATTCTTGCTTATTGGGTTTATCGGTTACGCTTTTAATTTGTGCCTTATGGAAAGGGTTGCTTTAATCTAATGCACTATTCGGCAGCTCAATTAGGTAAGTATCAATTTCTTCATTATTTTCGCCCCAGTTTGAGTTGAAAATAATTTTTACCAAATCTCGGTTAACCACCGCATGTGATTCACTCCAGTATCCGGCTTTTTTGTGGATAAGTATGAGATGATTTTATTTCACTTCAAGATCTACATAAAAAAGCCCCAATGTTTCCATTGAGGCTTTTATTTAGCGCTATGAATTTAGCGATTTAGTCGAGTGCATTAGTTGGCAATTCAACCATGTAGGCATCGATATCTTCATTACCGCTACCCCAGTTAGAGTTGAATATAACCTTTGTGAAGTTACGGTTAACTACTGCATGAGGTTCAGTCCAGTAACCGCCATCTTCATTATATGTATGAGAGATATTGAGGATTCGAGGATTAGCTGCAATTTCTACAGCCATTATCTTATTTGTCCACCATTGCTCACTTTGAGTTGTAGCATAAGTTGAAATCAATACCCAACCTGGTTTGTTATAGGCTTTACCAGAAATATGTATTGCAGTAGCAGAACCTGATATGTATATGTTCCATAGTTGAGTTCTTTGACCTGTGGCAATGTCTACTGATTCAACAAATCCTGAGTCATAGTTTGAAATAACAATTACATCATCTCCATTCGCATCAATCGCCGTATCTGAATGAGGACCTTTCTTTGCAAGGCCTACGCCCTGGCTAAAGTCGCGAGTGTAAGACATAAGACCACATGGGCTGTTTGTAGTACCTAGGTCACCAGGGTTATCGCTAGCACAGTGATTAGGTACATGCCAAGATGGAATAATATAGTCACCTGAAGGGCTCATGCTGATGTGATCGGGGCGTCCGATACTATGGTCAGAAAAGTCAAATACACCAGTAATGACATTATTTTGAAGATCATATGTGATTGCACCTAGAGCCTGGAAGTCAGAAGTTTCAACCTGTAAACCCCAGTAACGCGCGTCTTTAGAAGGGCTGCCTTCAGATTTTGTCCATATACGAGCTGCTGTTGGCCAAATATCCTTAATTGAAGTAGCACCAGGGTGACCGTTGACTGACGCAACACTAGTGAAGTTAGTTACTGTTGATACCTGATCTGTTACAACATTATGAGTCATAATGCTAAGTCCACCATTATTTGGAAACTTATATAATAAATCAGGGTTAACGGGGTCCCATTGTGGCTCAACACTGCCGCCACCAAGGCTTAATTTGCGGATATAGCTAAAGTCACTCGCATCATATAAGTGCCAGTAGCCATCTTTTGCATAGATTAAAATCTTAGTTTCATCTGCATTAAATGCTTGTCTGCGTGAGTAATCATTTCTAGCAAATCCTGAAGGCTCTTCTACTGCGAAATCAGTAATGCGAGTCATGCAAGTTCCATACGTAGGATCTAGTGCAGATTCACCTTTAATAGGCTTTGGAATATTTGCAATAGGAGAGTGATCTTGGCCACTTACGAGTGCAAAAGTATTGCTATAAAGGGTGCTGCATGCGGCATTAATAGGTGAAGTAACAACAGGGTCTGCAATAACTGCATTTGTGGTATTAGAAGTATTGTTGATTGAGTCAGTAAGAGCGTTAATTGAATCAGTGGCTCCTGAACAAGCGGTTAAGCTTATTGCAACAATCAAATATGTAAAAGATGTTGAAATACGTGTAAACATGACCAATTCCTTGAAAAATTAATTAGTTAGTTAACTATTGAGTCCATTGTGTAAATGAAATCAACGTTTGATTGGTCATTTAGGCTATACATTTGACGAAGGAATTATACGGTACGAGGCAATAAATAAATGTGCTTGAGTTCAAGTTTTTATCCTCCAAACGGGTGATAGATGACATGTAAATTATATAGTTTATGAGCATTTGATTTAGTGTTTTTAACTTATATATATAAAAATCAATAACATATCTAACCTAATGAATGTTAAATATTAAGAATTGAAGGCGTAATTACTATTCTTAAATTACTTTGTTTAAATTTCAAGTCATCATGATTTCTGCTTTTTATATTTAAAATATGTAAGCACCTTTAATTTGTCATTTATATAGATGTATTCTGTCAACCACCAGATAGTTATACTCGCAACTAAGCTAATAATAAATGCTAACAGGCTTGAATCAATTTTTAAGATATGAATAATGAAGTAAATAAATACTCCATTAAATATAAAAATGTAAAATGTCGAAGAAGCTACTATTTGAATAATTTTATTAACAAAATGCGGGGTAATTAAGTAAGGTACAAATGCCATACAAATACTGCCAATAATTAACCATGCAGACATTACATCCAGTCCAGTATCTATAAGAGCAAATAATATAGCTGAAATGATTAGTAATGATTTACGTAATGTTGTATCAGCATAATTAAAACACCAACCCAGCCAAAGAATTGCCATAAACCTTAGTGGGACTAAATTATTCAGATGAGAAGTATCCCAAAGATATGGATAAAAAGCCCTAATACAAATTAATACTATTAGTGTGCTAAATGAGAACACCCATGGGTTGTTCTTAAGTGAATTCCTCATAACAGGCAGTGAGAAAAGCAAGGCTAGCAATATAAAACATTGAAGTAGAACTTGCACAAACCAGAAAGGAAAAATAACAGTTATTTTGGCTTCTAATAAATTCGCATACAACAATATAACGTCAATATCGAATGACTTATTCCATGTCAAATACACAATGGTAAGTAAATAATATGGAATTAAAATAAGTTTAAAATACGACCATAATGCAGGCCATACTTTGTTATCAATAATATCGTCTGATTTAAATCTAGAAAAGTTATATCCAACTAAAAAAAATAATAAAAGTGTACCGCCACCTAAAATCTCAACACCTGAATGAGTGCCGACTATAAACAGAATAGCTAATGCTCTTAGAAAGCTTGCTGTTTCAACATGAGAAAACCTATGTATTTTATTTGATTTAGTGTTTTCTAACTCATTAATGGTTAAGTTATCCCATTTATGAGGTAAATGCCCTAAATACTTTTCAAGCATCATAGTCAACTGAACATAATTTAAAGAGTCGCCACCTAAACTCTTAAAACTATTCTCATTGCTTAGATCGTGACTAGGGAATACTTTATTAAAAACACCAAATACTGAATCATCATCAATATCAGTACTACTTAATTTTATATTGGAAGTATAATTTTTTGAAAGTTCCTTTCTTTTTACTTTACCTGTTTCGGTTCTAGGAATTGAATCTATGTATTGAGTCTTTAAAGAAGAAGATGGGTTGATACCTGTTTTCGATAGTTCTGTTAATACAGCTTTTTTAACTACATCCAGTTCTAGACCGCTGTCTCTTTCAACGGCTACAAAAATACCATCACCACTTAATTCATCAGTAATTCGACAAATTGCGAAGTGATCATTAAAAGAATAATTATTATAAATATTTTGTTGTATAAGCTCAGGGTTTATCTTTATGCCACTTAAATTAATTATGTCATCTGATCGCCCATCAAAATAAAGGTAACCATTTGTAAGGTGGCCATTATCATTAGTAACTAACCATGATTCATCGTTCACTACAGGTTTTATTGTATTATCTACAATTGTGCCAAGTGCAATATGAGGGCCTTTAATCATAATTCGATTATTGTCTGAAACACCAACTTTAACTTCCCCATAAGCTTTACCAACAGATTCGAGGTGCTCACCCTCTGTATCACTTATATCAAGAAAAGTAGATCTAGATGCTTCAGTGAGGCCATAATGCTGAATAATTTTTGCGCTAGGAAAGAGCAATTTCATTTGTTCTTTCTCTTTTCTACTCATATACTGGCTGCCAATCTCAATCCACTTAACTTTTGAGCCAGATGTACCAATACTGTCAGGGTTATTCAAAATCATACGCCAGAGCGTTGGTACTGCTGATATTGAATTAATATCACCTGCCTCAAGCATGCGTTGTATCTCTACTGGATTGAATCCATTTTCAGGTATATAAAAGCTACCACCTGCAGCAGCCACAGCTCTACACCGACCTAATCCAAAAGAATACGTTACAGGTACACCAATATACTCTTTAATAGTTTCGTTAACGTGCATGACATTGTTGAGACGTTCAACAACATCAGATAGTGAAGCATGTGATATCAGTAATGCTTTAGGTTTACCTTCAGTGCCAGACGAATAAACAACTTGAGCTGGATTGTTGGTATGTATGGGGGCTTGCTTTTGATTAAACCACCCATAACCAGACTGAGGCTTAATAATTTCTGATAAATTTAGATCACTTAAAGAATCTTTGCTAGAGTTATCATCTATAAAAACTACTATTTTACTATCGTTATATAAGTTAAATAGTTTTTTAACAAACTCAGGTGAGTTAACTTTATGTAGCCCAACAAATGTATGATCTTTCATATCTCGCATTATTGTCATTTCCACAATCAAATTTAATGGTTTTAATAAGTATATCTATTATATTGAGACTATATTAAGATCTACCAATTCGAGAAATGATTGATTTAAGAAATCTAATATAGAGCCATTTTACTTTACTAGACCATTTGAATGGATTAGGAGCTATCGCAGTTATCCTTTCAATCTCAATAGGGCATAACTGTTGTTTAAACAAATTGCTATCAGCTAAAAAATCCATTTCTACAGCATTTTTTTCATTATATTGTTGATCAAATGCATACAGGGCTAATATCTTAGATGGAGAATACTTAGAATAAGTGTTATCGAACGCCATTATAACAGCGTTTGATAGATTATTCATATGAATACAATAAAGAAACGCTATAATTTTGTTTTTTACGTTAAGTGTATAAATTCTGAGCATATTCTCAGTAGATAACCACTTGGATAGTTTCATTAGTGAGTCACTTTCAATGCCATTGTCAAACAATGACTCAAATCCCTTATAATCACTGTTTTCTCGTTTTTGCTTCTGTCTTTGTGAATGGATTTTAGAGATTTCAGTGAATACCTCATTATCAATCACATTAAGAGTCTTAAACTCCACATCAGGATAATCTTTTATTATATTCTTTTTATATCTAGTTAATTTTTGCCTAGATTTTTTCTTCATAATAGAGGAAATATAACTAATGACGTCTTGAGTTGTGGGTGTTCTATAACAACTGGATGTTTTTTTTACTTGAAAATTAATGTCTGAAGGAAAAGGAGTAGTTGTAGTCTGTTTCAGATTTGTAAATTCAAACTCGTCCCAGGAAACCATTTCTTTTGACTTTAGTGCAGATAAAATTGTTTTATCGATGTCTTCTATTCTGTAGCTTGCATCCCTAATAATATTGCCATAATTTGATCCCAGTAAGTGACTTTGAGAGCCAATAAACTGTAATTGATTGCTAGATAAATAGAGAGGATGTCGGGTTTTAATTTGAAATGGAGCGACTGCAATTAATAAGTCTTTCTCAAAGACTAGTATAAAAACTATTTTAGTGTTTTTTTCAAGAAAGGCCTGAAGCGATTTAATATTTTCATATAGATAATAGTAGTATTCATTATTAATATTTCTGATTAAAAAATCATCATATATATCTTTATATTTAGATAACTCTAAGATCGATTTGATTATTTTATAGTCCATGTTAAATAACTCGGTTCTTATAAATTAATAGGTGCTGATTTATTGATTAATACAGTATTCTTTTCAATATAACTATTATCAACATTTACAAAATATTGATAATAAGAACCATATTTGTTTTTTAGTTTTGAAAGCTGATTACCAGTGTTAGTTAGAATTATTTGTTTCTGGTTATTAAGAAAAACAATTGCCGGGATACCACCTTTTACTGGGTTACCTAATAATTCAACGATATCCATGTTTCTATCCCAACCATTCACATCCACTTTAACGACCGAAAAGGATTTATTGATAATACCATTTAATGGGGGCGACTCTAAATCTTTTGCAAGCTTTAAGCATTCTGGGCACCAGTTAGCACCGAGCACAATAGCTAATATTTGATTGTCTTTAAGTGATTTTAGAGAGTTCGATATCTCAGCTTTAGAATTGGCTAATAAATTATAGGGTTTATTATAGACATACCTATGATATGCAGCAGCAATGACTACAATGCTCAGTATTAAACAACTTATAAAAAATATTTTAATGGTCTTTAGTTTCATGATCTTTGGATTTTAATCTTGTGATGTATGATTTACCCTTGCTTAAGGCCGCTTTGGCAAATGGCAATGCCTTGTAAAATGCAAATGAAAGTAAACCGAGAGGTGATTTATTAAATACATAATAGGTATAAACATTCTGACTATTATTTTGCCATTTCTTAGCCCAAACAGGCGCAGTAATAATGTTTATGTTGTGACATTTTAAATCATTAATGCAGTTGTTAATTGCATGAGAAAGTAAAATGTTGCCGGGTCCTATTTTCGAGTATTCGTTTCTAAAACCAATTTTTAAAAGGTTAATCCTGTTATTGAATAAGATTGCAAACTGACCTGCGATATAAGTGTCATCACTTTTCAAAAAGTTTATTACACATGGAGTAGGGTGTTTAAAGTTATTACTTAAAGCCTGGTAATAATTAATAAAACTTTGATTGCTTTTTATTGAAGAGTTATTTTGACCTTTCCAACTGTCATTTTCAATGTCAATAAATTCGGTTAAATATTCCTCTGTATCTGGTGTTGAAATATCAGCTTGCTTAAATGATATTGTTGATTCTTTTTTTGCCTTTCTTTCTAATCTTGAAATATTACGTTTAAAGTTACCAGGCACGTGGGACACAGACTCTTCATACGTTTCTGATATGTCAATTGAATAACTTTGATCAATAATTTGCTTTATTAATCGTGATGGACTTTCTAAGTCTAAATGTATTTGAGTATTCGAGCCTTCAATAACAGAAGAAAAAACAATAAAGTCCCATTTAAATTGGTCGTCATTTCTTAACGCTACTAGAAGACTTTCTATGATATTAGATTTATTTTTGAATTCTTGCTTTATGATGAAATCATGAAGTGTTATATGAGAGTGAGATGGGAATGTTAATATATTAACTGTTACACCAAGTAATGATTGCATTTTGATAGCAAAAGGAAATATTCCGATTAATTGATTGTTATCATAAGCACCGTAATAGTATAAATCATCCGGTGTTTCTGAAAGAGATTCAATATATGATAACTGCCATTCATAGGCATGTAAGTACATTGAACTATTGTCAGTAAGTACTAATTCTTTCCAGGGTATTTCTAAAGCACGCAATCCTTCGAGGCCTTTAAAGCGTTTATATTTTATTCTGTGGTTATCCATTTTTTATCCGTAAATCAATGCTAATAACAGTTAAATATTAATTAACGACTCTTTAGCTATAATCTTGTTAATTGGTGGCTGTTTCTGATTGAGAATCATTGTTGTCCTCAGAAGTAATTTCAATCTTAAATGGTGTCGCAACTATAATTATACCAACCATAGGATGATCAATATAGTGCGTTTCACGACTTCTCATTCGTCTTTCAGAAATGATTGGATATGATCTATATTCAGATTCTTCTACACCATCTTCCATTTTAAAATAATTTAAATTAACTTCAAAGTGAAGGT
>Ga0316204_10003053_pt1 | contig 35131 bp, 39 predicted proteins | sample 6monrhotite_MG_2_FD_205661 | JGI IMG/M metagenome (GOLD analysis project Ga0316204, IMG submission 205661) | Microbial mat bacterial communities from mineral coupon in-situ incubated in ocean water Damariscotta River, Maine, United States -... | ecosystem: Environmental > Aquatic > Marine >... | reverse complement strand
ATTTGTCTTTTCGTTCTATTTAATCCGAGATAGTCCAATTTGTCATCAAGTTTAGTAATATCAAATTGGGTGATTAGCTTTATGGTTTCATCAAAGGTCTTACCGATGGTTGCAATCATTTCTTCCTTAGATTTATCATGAACCTTAAGTTCTGTGTCAGTATTCCAGTCTCTTGCCTCACGGCCTCCCAATAAAGATTGACTGTGCCAATCCATTGCCCAAGCAATATGCATTAAGTTTTCTGCAAAGCTCTTTGATTCTGGAGTTGCTCTAAAATCATATTTGCTCTCTGGCATTGTCTCTGCGACAAGAATTAAATAGGCGCGAGAGTTTTCCAATCGCTCCAAATAGTCGGTAATAAAAGGATCTTGTTGCGCAAATAGAGATGTTGTAACCGAACTAAATAGCACAATGGTTGTTAGAACAAGTATTTGTTTCATAGTATTTTTTTTGGTTTAGAGATCGTTTCGTGATGAATGGGAAGGTGTTTGTGCGTAATTTCACTGCGTTTAGCACTAAGATAACAAAAAGGAACAGTGTAAAGGAAATTCGATAATATTTCCGCAATTACCTTTAACATCATCAAGTCATTGACGATACGCATTGTTATGCAACGAATTTTATCCGGTTATTTTTTCTTTTTTAAATTTCTTGGTTGCTCAAGTACTTCATAAAATTCAGCAAGTCCATAGGGTTCCAAAAAAATTACTTTTTGTTTTAATTCCATCGAAAGCCCTTCTTTAACTATATGTAATGGCCAAATAGCATTTAAATCATCAGGAAGAATGAATTGTTTTTTATTGATGTTTCCACTCAACTCATTAGAGTAATAGAGTTTATTGTTAACGCTCAATTTAAATCGGATTGTTGTCTTAAAATCACCATGATATCTTTCCGAATTGGTCTCAATGATTCCGTAAGGGGCTATTCTTATTTGTCCAAAGCTATTGCCACAGCTAGAACTTTCCCAATACTCAATTGGTTGCCACAATCCATTTTCGTCCTTAGCTTCCTGAAGTAAATAAAGACTGTAGTCTTGGTGAGAAAGTGATATCGAGTCTTTGGAATTATTTTTGACAAAAACAGATGTTTTTTCATCGGTATTAAATTGGGCAATCAGTTCAAATTCGTTTGTTGAGTTTCCGTTAGCGTTAAATTTTTCTTTCAATGTAGAACTAGCAATAAAATCGGAGTTATAAGTATTTCGATTTTCTGTCATTTTCGATTGCTGTGCCTGTACAATTTGACATAGAAAGAAGATTAATATTCCAATTTTTAATTTCACAATATTGGTTTTTTTGTTATTGAACCCAACTTGGTCATACAGACACTTATCCGTTGTCAATACAATTTACAAATTATATTTTACCTATTGGCTGAGACCAAGCGCATCCTTTAGGTATTTTAGCCCTTCGCCATTTTTTTCTTGCAGCCCGCTGTTAATAAAACTGAGCATGGCAGCATAGGCTTTAAAGTCACCATCCTGAGTTTTGTTTTGAGGTTCTGTGTCTGCAGTAGACCAAACGCAGGTAAAAGAATGAAGTGTCCCTGTGGAGCCTTTCGTAGTACCAAAGGTTGAATTATCAACCGTTGTGACCGCATATTTGGTATAAATCAACTTTTGTACAAGTGGCGGGGCGCCTGTTGATGCACTCCAGGTCACTGGCGTGTTCAAAAGGGAACTTTGATCAAAGACTTGCAATTCAGGAACGTTGATACAGGTTCCGTTACAACCTACCCCGGAACAGAACTTCGTGCCATCACATAATCCCTTACCAAACAAATAGGCGATATCGGGGCCAACGTCTGCGGCAGCTCCGCCCGTAATGTAGAGGTCTTGTACATTGTCAAAAGCCACAATATTGAAGCCATCTGCCTCATTGTTGAGTTGTAGGAAACTTACCAGCTGAGCAACGCCTGAGTTGTCCGCGGGCCCGCCATCTGCCAGTCTTACGACCTTTTGGTCTGCCAAATCCTGAATACTTAGGCCGCTGGCATCAATAAATTCGGCCTTCGAGTTGACCAATTGGAAGCTGAGGGCTGTGTCTTCGGCCGTATAAGATAACTGCCAATCTCCAGAGACGGCTTCACTGGCAGCAAAACCTGCAGCCGCACTTGAAGATGCGGCGGCTAACACAACAGGCACCTGATCGGTTGCGATAGGATTCTGGAGGGTAGTTGTTGCTGTGGTTGGATCTACCAACGCGTTTTGAGAATATCCCAGATTAAATACAGAGGGGTTGGCCCCTGTTCCAGCTGCCGGGAGAAAAGGAGGTGCGGTGAAGCCTGAACTACTAGGTATGCTTGAGAAGGTCACCGGAGTTACTTCATTCACCGTTCCATCACTACATGATGCTCCACTATAACCGTCGAGTATTGGTGTGGCAGGCGAGAGGCAGGCTTGATAGTATCCTTTATCATATCCTTCGGTTATGCCTTCTTCGTTGAGTACTACGTTTGAAGTCAACATGGTTGACGCGAACAATATGGATTTATCGGTAGCCCACGATTGGCGGGTTCCGTTTAGTGTCATGTTCATGCCTAACGGGTAGTCCTTGAACACAATATTTTCAACCACAGAATCCCAATGTGTCGCGGAGCCGTACATCGCAAAGACACAAGCGGTGAACGCATAGCCACTCAAATCGTGACAGGAAGCCGCATCGAAGAGCGCTTGCTGTTGTCCCAGCCATCCGGTGGAACTCCAAGTGTTGATGGCATTTTGGGCTTCAATCGCCGAAACAAAACTGTTTGAGTAGGTTAGCATGGCACTGAACCAACTTCCGCCCGAGTTCGAGGAAATGGTGCCCACATTCGTAAATACATCGTCTAGTGTCTTGTTACCGCCATCCAAGAGCGACAGGGTCCAGCCCGTGTGAGCCGTATGCGCCCGCCAACCTCCGCCAGCAAATGCAATATGCACCTGGTTATTGGTAAGAGGAATGGGGTCTGGAGATTCGACTTCGGCCTCAGGGGTTTTGTTATTGCAGCTTAGACAGAGGGTAAGTGCTAATAGTAATACAACTGCTTGAGAATAGCAGGTTTTTAGACCTATAGGCGAAAAGGTAATTTGAATCGTTGACATCAATGTATTTTTCATGGTGATTCTTCTTTTTAATGTTAAGATACGCTGGGAAACGTATGAGAGATTAGTTCATAAGAACTCGAACATAGCATTAGTACAGGGGAGACACCGTGGTGTATATGCTATTGCTAATCATGATATTAGTATAAATATATAATTTATTATCTGGATTCTAAAAACAGGAAAATATATGGTAGTTGTGGCTTCACTTTTTTCTAATTTAATTCACATCGGAATTGGGCTGAATTTTTGGCTTCATCCAGGAAATAATTAGAAACCCTACGATCAATCCAATAATCGAAAAAACGACATCATATGGATCATAAATATTATTGCCTCCTAAGTTATGAATCTTTACTTCTTGGGTAATAACGAAAATTGCAGCGAGAATTGTAGCAATAATATAGATCGTTTGATTTCTGATTTTCAACCTCTTTGTAAGCACAAGCCCTATCATTGTCACTGTGAGAACTCCGATGATGGCTTCACAGAAATTGGGAAATGACAATAAAAAGACCTGAATAAACTCTGGGGGATTGTTTTTTAAAACACTCGGTCTTATTGCTTTAAAGAAAATAAAAATGGGAATAACTAATAGTTGAACTCTTGCCATCTTTAAAATATCCTTCATGCTTTTTTTAGCGCTTGTTTTTTAAAAGTAACGGAAAGATCAAGGATAGCAAAATCTTAGCAAGTTTTTTGTAAGCGCAGTGGTTCTTTACGTTACTATTCCAAATTCCTACGGATGATTTCGGTTCCTATTTCTCCGAAATATTCAGATATTATTTTCTGCCAAAGAACCATTCCATTTTCCGAATTTGAAAACAAGACCAGCCCTTTTTTTGTGTTTGGGAACATAATTGCAATGGCTTTTGTTCCATAATCCCCACCAGTATGCATTAAGGCGGTTTCGTTATTGGGTAAGCTCAATAATAATTGCATTCCTAAGTTTCGATCAATTCCCTTTTTTTGATTGACTTGTGGTTTTAAAAACTCTGCATATAGGTTGTTGGATAATCCCGCACCATTCATTATATGAATCAAGAATTTAGCATAATCGTTAGTGGTAGTCAGTAAATTTGCCGCGGCATTGGTTTCATAGTATCTTTCCAGTGCTATTGGAACTCCGTGTTCATCATGTTCAAGGGCATAATCACCTTCTTTGATGTCTGGCGTCCAATAAAAGTGGGTATTGTTCATTCCTAATGGTGCGAAGAGCACTTCCGTAGCAATTTGTTCAAAAGGTTTTTTTAATTTGTTTTCAATGACTTTCCGTAGATATTCAAATCCTTCGCCAGAATATTGAAACTTTGTACCAGGTTCAAATTCAAAAGTCAGTTTGTTGGATTCGGTAAGATATCTCCAATTTGGGAACCCCGATTGCTGAGATAAAACATGTCTTGTAGTTAGTTTATTTAGAAAACTGAAATTTTCAATGTCTGGATTTATATAATATTTTGAAAGAGGTTCATCCAATTGTAAATCACCATTTTCAATTAATTTTAGAGTTACTATTGCTACTACTGGCTTGGTAAGTGAAGCCACTTTGTAGATGCTATTAACGGAAGCAGGTACTCCTTGTTTTTGAACCCCAAACGAACGTAATTGTTTGAGTTTTCCGTCCTCAATATAACCGATAGCTATGGAAGGTATTTTATGTTGTTTAAGTAAGTCTGTAATTTTAGCGTCATTTTCAAATAGCGGTAAGGGGGAATTTGCTTCAAACTTTTGACCGTAGTTGGTAGGTGGCTCTTTATGGTCATAACTCAACACTCTTGATAGTTTCCACGCACCATTTTCTAAATTCCAAACAGATGTAAATTTTGCAATGTTGGTGAGATACAACACTTTGTTTGGTTCTTTGATATAGAATAGATGCACTCCTTTTTGAATGGCTCCGTAGGTTTCTCCGTTGTTTTTTAAACGGTAGACTTCTATACTTTCCTCGATTACTTTTCTAATGGGTTTTCTTTCGTTATTTGAACAAATACTTTCTTTAAACCCAGTGAAGAATTGTTGTCTGTTTTGTGTTCCATTTTCATCATGATAAAATTCAAAATCATTAGAAATATAGGTTTCTAATACTTGCAAATTACACTTGTTGAAGCCTTCCTCAAAAAACACACTGTCTGTTTTTTTTAGCTGAATAAAAAGCGCTGAGTCTTTGGCTATTTGGGCGTTGCTTTTGGTAGCACAGAGAAGAGAAGTGAGGGTAAAAAGGAAGCAGAGTTTTTTCATTGGTGTCGATTGGAGTTACATATCGATACAAAACTCTGAAAGTTATTGTCGATGGTGCATAAAACCACCCGACAATACAATGACAATTCCCCGACAGTTTTATAAAAAGCTGAAATTCAATTTGATATGTAGTTCGTTCTTTTTGTCTAATGCCATCGTATTACGTAGAATAATATACATGTTCAGCAAAATGGAAACAATCAAAACAATCAATGTCAATTTGTTTTCCGAAGAAAACAGTCTGCTAACAAATGGACTTAATAGAAAAAGGACAGCCGAAATTATAGTCCATAAAATTTGAATGGAAATAATCTGTTTGGTCACTGAGTTGACCTCTTTTCTGACATACATGATTATAAGTGGAACCGCTATATTGGCAAGGGGAATAATGACGAAAGGTAGAGAAGATAGGTTTATCAATTTTATAAGTCTAAAATTGAATGAAGATTTATTTTCTTCTTCTATTAACTGTTCTCGAGTTACGTTTAACGCTTGAGACAGTGCATTTAGACTATGTCCTTTTGGTGTTGAACCGGCTTCAATTCGTTGTATTGTTCTAACGGACAATCCCGATTTGTGTGCCAACTCATCTTGAGTTAGGTTTTGTTTTTCTCGGTATTCGGTGAGTTTAGACATTAGTGGCTAACGTATACATTTGATCAAAGATATTCTTAATTCCTATAGCTTGTTTTTTACATGCGTATATGATGCTGAAAATATACAAAAAGGAATTATCTCAGAATGTTTTAATCACACTGTTTTACCTTATAATTTCTATTCTGAATTCTCAGACGTGTTTTATTTTGCAAACGAATTTGCGGATTCATTGTGCAACGTTGAAGGGGTTTGCTCGGGGTTGTTTGCGATATAATCTTTGACCAATTTAAATCCAATTGAATATCCAGTCCACCTAGGAATCTCTGTAGATGCACCAAGAAACCAATTGAAGTGATTGTAAGAATCATTGTTCCAGATTTTTTGAGCGGTGTTTGTCCAATTTTCTAATTCATTAGTAGATAGTGCGACGGCCCACATGGGAGGATCAATATCAAAAACCTCCATGGCAAAGCAATCGGCAAGACCTTCAGACACGCAGGCTTCAAGTAGGGTGTTGCCGTAACCAACCGTACGCCTACGTTTTAAATGATGGATTTCATGGGCCAATAAGGGGCCAAGCTCGGATGCAATAGATTGATCTAAGTTGTCAAACCCTATATTGGTAGATATTAAAACCTCTTGTTTGTTCGGATTATAACCACCAATTCCAATCTCGGGAATTGTATTTGAAGGATCATTTTTGAATCTGATTTTTAGATTCTCAACGGACATTTTAGCGTTGACTAAAGATAATGTTTCCCTAACTACAAATTCGATGGCATCTCGTTTACTATCAAGTGCGCCGTTATCTTCAAAAGTCAAATGACTATTGTATTCAAGTTCGATAGTAGTTTTTGGGTCGGCTTTGTCTGCAGAGCAACTTAGCGCAGATAGATGGAATAGTAGAATATATGTGGCTAAAAGACTTAATGAACTCTTACTCATGGCGTTATTTTATAGTAAAGATTCATTTTCCGAAAAAATGTTACAGTGTAAAAAGTGGTGTTGTGCACTGGTTTAACACTGAGACTAGCACATCCAGAACTTTTTATTCTTGAAATCAATAATTCTTGGTCCATCTGTACATCCACCAACTTCTTCCAAATGGATATCGGTGTTGTTTGATGTGATAATCCAAGCACCGGATGTGTGTTTTAAAATTTGACCTTCATCAATAATTTCCCCTGCTTTTGTGAGGGTTAAATTTCCATTACCTTCATAAATTACCTGAATATAATTCCCTTCTATTACTATGGTGACTTTTTCGCCCATTGATTTTCCGTCCCATTCTGCAAAAGCAATATCAAACACATAGGAGCCGTCTGGTGGAATTTCACCGAAATCCTGGCTTTGGGTATATCCTATACAAAGCGTAAAACTGAGTAGTAAGAGAAACATTCGTGTTTTCATTGTTTTAAGGCGTAGTTGTAAGGAGTTTGTACGTGGCTTGCAATGCTATACATTATATAGATTGTTGTTACTTTATTTCATTTATCCGTTCTTTCATCTGCTTTCTAAAATAAAAGTACATGAAAATATAGAAAGGCATTCCGAGAAAGAAATACATTAAGATTCCTTCTCCTCCATAATCCTGTTTAATAATTTTATAGCAGTGATATTGATTCAGAAAAGATTTTATCAGAAAGATGAAGTATGCGATTATGAGAATCCAGTTAGATACTATTATTAGGTTTTCTGGGAACTCCAAACTCACAACAATAGGTATTAAAACATTCGTCAATAGAATAATGACAAATAATATAAAGGCGATTTTTGAGTTTTTGCTAAACGAATAATATAGTTTAGTGGCATGATCATAGGTTTTATTACTGAAATTCCCTGTTATTTCAAGTTCTTGTTGCGTTATTCCTCGTGTTTCTAAAATCGAAATGGCAGTGGCACGTATACTTTCATCGTAACCGTATTGACGATAATTTTTCACAACATCCATTAATTTTTTATCATCAAGGTTTTTTAATCGTTCAGCGTAGTTTGTCATATTCTTACTATTGTATCTAACGATACTGTATATGATTTTGTGAGTAGGGTAGTAGCCATGGCCTCACGGTAATCCGAGACACTAATTTAGGGTATTTGAACGAGATTTTGAAGCCAGCTTGATTTAGGCCATAAATTACATAGGTTGTTGTGCCGTTTTCTTCCTTTTCTTTGCTTTGTAAAAAAGGGTTGCGCTAAAAGATAGCGCAACCCCTTGGGTTATTACTCTTTTATAATCTCTATTGAAACAGGTGTTGGATTTGTGATCATATCAAAAACAGGAGAGAATTTTGCTAAATTTTCTAACTGCTCCGCCGAAGCGTCCGATTTTACTTTCAATTTGAAATTAATACCATCAAACCCCATACGAACTTCTGGATCTAATCCTAGGAAGCCGTGAAGATCACATCCTCCTTCTAAGGTAGACGATGCGCTTTCAATATCAATGCCATTGGCCGCTGCATGGTATACCATCGCTCCAATTAAACAAGTTCCTAGTGCATGCAATGCAACTTCTGGAGGTGTTGGCGCCTCATCCTTTCCTAATAATACTTCGGGATGGCTACACTCCATTGTGAAGGTTTCTTTACGAGATTCGTCTTCTGCTCCAACGCCATAAAATTCTTTGATGTTAGACACACAGTGGCCGCCATCGATCCAGTCACTTTTCGCTCTGAACTGAAATTTTGCCAATTCTGGGTTGTTCTGTACTGCGCCAATTGTTTCTACCAATTGGTCTACATTCACTCCGTTTTTAATGTTTGCTGCTGTAATCATAGTTTTAAAATTTAAATTATTAATTAATTTTACTTGTTAATTCTTCGTGTATTCTCCTTCCTTCTTGAAGGATGATGTCTACTATTTCTTCGATGTCTTTTTTGGAAGTTCTGAAATTGACAATGCAACTTCTAAGACAATAATTTTCGTTTATAATAGCGTTGGAAACAAATAACTCACCGCCACGTTGTAAACTATCAGTTAGTGATTCGTTTAACAGATTTAGATATTCCTTTTTATTCTTTATTTTTTCTGAAATATGTATAGGCACGTACCTAAATGTGGTTATGCTTAGGCTTTGCGTTACTGCTTCTAATTCTGAATGCGCGTCTGACAGACTAAAAAGTAATTTTGATAATTCGATATCTTCACGTATCATTTTTTGATACCCTTCTTTGCCTACCTGCTGAAGCATTAGCCATACTTTTAATGCTCTAAAACCACGGGAGTTTTGAAGTCCATACTCGTAGTAATTCTGCTCTGAATTTTCATTTCTGAAATTAAAATACTCAGGATGAGAACTATAAGCATCTACCAAATCTCTCGGGTTCTTTACCAATGTACAGCCAGCCTCTAAGGGACTGTACAGCCATTTGTGTGGATCAATGGCAATTGAATCTGCCTCCTTAATACCTTTAAAGACATGCTCTAATTCAGGAATTATATTCGCGGGAACACCATAGGCACCGTCTATATGAAACCAAAGATTGCGCATTTTGCAAATGGCCGAAATTCCATCCAAATTGTCAACGGTTCCTGTGCTCACATCTCCGGCGGTTCCTACAACAAAGAAGGGTTGACAGCCATCTTCAATGTCTTTGTTAATGGCAGCATCCAGCGCTTGTAAATCCATTCTATTGCTGGCATCAGTTTCTATCCATCGTACGGCATCTGATCCATGTCCAAATAATATTGCCGCCTTATCAATCCATGTATGGGTTGATTTTGAACAATACATGGTTAATTTTTTATTTAGACTGGCCACACCTTTTTCTTTAATACTCTTAGGAGCTTTTGCCGTTCTTCCGGCTAAGAAGGCTGTAAAATTTGCCATATTGCCTCCGCTCACTAACAAGCCTCCATAATTGGGGGATACACCAATAAACTCTGCCAACCACTGTACCGTTTGCTTTTCAATTTCTGTTGCCATCGGTGACAATGCATTGGCCCCTACGTTGGGATTTACCGCCGCCGCAAGCATATCACCTAATGCTCCAATTGGTGCTGCAGAAGCTGTGATGTAACCCATGAACTTTGGATGCCCATTAAACAAGGATTGATCAAATAATAAGCGTGTTGCTTTAGTCAATACCTCATCGGCTGATGCGCCTCTTTCTGGAAGTGATGCATTGCCTAGTATATTTTGTAACTGTTTTGGTTTACTAACTGTTGTCACTGGCCTGTCACTAATAGTGGCATTTAGATGAGCAATGTTGTCTATTAATTTATAACCAATTGTTTTAAATTCTTTATCTGAAATTTCTAAAGGTGTTTTTCTATGGTTTTCCATTATTTCTGTGTTTTTATTGACTTGGTTATATTGATTTTACTAGGATACGCTCTAACGTGGTAACCTGGTTGTTTAATAGGTTGTTATATTTTTTTTCCTTCTTAGTGAACCTCTTTTTCACGTCTTCAACAAGGCCATGCAGTTGACTTTTTGAATAGTTTTTAGTTTCCACTGCAGTACATATTTTCTGGATGCTTTGATAATCATTATCACTTTTAAATTCGTTAAGAATTTCATGATATGTAGTATCGTTTGTATGCATTCTAGTTAGATCTAGCACCTCATGGGTAACCCCTATATTGTTGAGGAAAAGTAAAAAGTAGAGTTTTAGCTCTTCTGCTGTCCAATTCAAATTATATTCGTTCATGATAACCAGATTTTAATCAGTAAGAGGGTAAGAAAACCACCATTCTAGATGGTTTTCTTAATTGTTAATCAACAATGTATTAGTGGTACACAACGACAAAGCGTGCGCTATCTAATCACTAACTTTTTTGTTGTGCTTTCTGAAGTATTAGAGATATTGATAAAATAGATTCCCGCAGGAACGGTACTTATATCGATGGGTTGATTACTATTAATTGAGCCCTTAAATACGATTCTACTATTAACATCATAGATTACGATTGCTGAAGTTTCTTGAAGACCATCTATATAGAACACACCATTGGTTGGGTTAGGGTATAATTTTACTACGCCTATGGATGGTATTTCCTCCACATCTAATATTGTACAATCCTCACTAAAATAAGATTGCGGATCAATATCGTCGCCCCAAAGCGCTGTACTATAGGGCGCATCATCTACTTCTATACAATACAAATTTGAATTTCCGTAGGCATTAAAATCTGTTATGATCGTATTGTTGCCATTTTTAACGTTTAAGTTGGCAAGTTCATTATCATACACATAGACCTCTACCAATAGTGGATTTGTGCTTAGATCCAAACCAGTTAACTGATTGTCACTTACATCGAGATAGTTCAATGCAGGGTTATCACTTAGGTCCAAGGTTGTGAATTGATTCGTATAAGATGAGAAGTATTCTAGATTTACATTATTACTTAAATCAATACTTGTTAGCTGATTTTCATATGCATCTATATAGGTTAATGCTGTGTTAGTACTAACATCTAAATTCGCTATTTGATTTGACGTAATACTTAAGTATGTTAAGTGTACCAAGTTGCTAATATCAAGACTAGTTATATTGTTTTGCGAACAACTTAAGTCTTCCAAAAGGGTGTTATTGGTTACATCTAGACTAGTCAGTAAATTGTTGCGAGTTTCTAATTCTTTTAGTGCGGTAATATTTTCTATATCTATTGTTGTTAATTGATTGTTATTTACAACTAACTTTTCTAGAACCGTGTTATCTCCAAGTACTATAGATGATAGTTGGTTGCTATAACAATACAAGGTTTCTAGCAAGATGTTTTCACTCACATCTAAACTGGTAAGAACATTATAGTTGCAATACAATTCAGTTAGGTTGACAAAGCCAGCAATTCCTTCAAGGCTAGCAATGCCCTGATTGGCCACATTTAACATAATTACCGCCTCAGCCTCGCTTTGTAGTATGTTTCCGTTTAAACCATTAGTGTCATACCCGAAATCTATTAAGGCTTGTTCAAAATTGGCATCTGGAATTAAAATTATTGCCGCTGGAGTACAATCTTCACTAAAATAGGATTGCGGGTCAATATAGTTGCTCCACAGTGCTGTACTATAGGCAGCATCATCAACTTCAATACAATAAAGATCTGGGTTTCCATCTGCTTCAAAATCAGTAATGATTGTGTTGGTGCCATTTTTAATATTTAGACTTATAAGTTGATTGTTGTGGGCATAGACTTCAATTAACCCTGCATGATTACTTAGATCAATACTAGATAATTGATTACTGGCAACGCTTAGATACTCTAAGTCAGGGTTATTTGTTATATCAATATTGGTAAGTTGATTTTCATATACTTCCAAGTATGTTAAATCTGGGTTATTGTTTACGTCTATATTAGTAAGTTCACAAGTAGAACACGTTAACGATTCTAAAAGAATATTGTTCGAAACGTCTAGGTTTTCAAGTGCATTTCCGCCAGCGTGTAGTCCCTTTAAGGCTGTATTGTTGCTAACATCTAAACTTGTCAGGTTGTTGTTGTTGCATATTAAAATCTCTAAGTTGATAAGACTTTCAATTCCCTGTAGATCGCTTATGTCATTATTTGAAAAATTCAGATATGTTAAGTTTATAAAACTTTCAATCCCCGTTGCGTCACTAATAAACCTGTTTCCAAGACCTAAATTTGTTACCGCCTCGGCTTCACTTTGCAAGATGTTACCATTTAACCCATTGGTGTCATATCCTAAGTCTATGAGGGTTTGCTCAAAGTTGGTATCAGGAATTGCTATTGTAGTACAGTTTTCGCTGAAATAAGATTGCGGGTCAATAAAGTTGCTCCACAGTGCTGTACTATATGCGGGATCATCAACTTCTATGCAGTATAGATTTGGGTTATTCGTAAAATTAAGATAAACTATACTCGTGTTATTTCCATTTGCAACATTTAAACTTGTTAGTAGGTTATTATGTAAATACAATCTTTCTATCTCGATGTTGTTTCCAATATTGAAAGAAGTTAATTCATTGTTATTTAAAGAAACCTCCCACAATAATGTGTTATTACTTACATTCAGACTTGTTAGGAAGTTATCATTTGCCCAAAATGATGCCAAGGCTGTGTTGTTTTCAATATGTAATGCCGTTAATTGGTTTTGGGCTACATTTAATTCATACAAAACCGTGTTATTGTCGAGAATTACAGATGTTAGTTGATTGTTTTCAGCGTACAATTGCGTTAGGTTTAAGTTATTGCTTAGATCTAAGCTACCTAGGCTATTGTTGCTACACACAAGCTCTGATAGGTTAGTAAATCCTTCAATTCCTGATAAACTAGAAATATTTTCATTTTGTATATTTAAAAATGTTACAGCTTCAGCTTCACTTTGCAAGATGTTTCCGTTTAAACCATTGGTGTCATAACCTAAATCGATTAGCGCCTGTTCAAAGTTTGTATCTGGGATGGCAATGGTTTGTGCAGCAGTTGTTCCTACGGAAAGAACCGCAAACAATATGAACAACACTGCATTACGATTGAAATAATTCATTCGTTTTAGGTAGCTTCTATTTGAATTTTTTGATTTGGTAAACGGAATATATTTAGGAGTAGTTGCGGCATATTGAGTATAAATGTTGCCGAACTCTTTCATTAGATCCTTTTCTTCAAACAATGTCCCGATTATGAAATAAGCCGATAAACCAATAGCGAATACAAGATGTGTTACCGTCATTACGGGCGTTGCCCAAAGACCCAACATACCTCCAAAATAGATGGGATGTCTCATATATTTATAAAACCCAATTGCCTTGAAATTTAATTCCTTATACGGTTTGTTGGTAATCTCAAAATATACCTGTCGTAATCCGAAAAAGTCTGCATGATTAATTAAAAAGGTGCTAATAAAGAGTATAGACCATCCTGCAAAAAATAGGGTATATGCGATATAGTTTGCTGTCATATTTGAAGACACATCCCAAATCACACCGCCCATGGGTTGCCATTGAATTACTAAAAAGAAGAGCAACAGGCCAGATACTAGAATAAATGTGCTACGCTCAATAGCTTTTGGAAAATAACTAGCAAAAAAGTCTTTAAACCATTTTCTTGCCATAATACTATGTTGTACCCCGAACAGGGCTACCAGTACAATATTATTTAGCAGTGCTAGTAAAAATGGAACTTTAGGATCCTGATCAATAGATATTTCAGGAATAAGGTTACTTACTGATCCTATCCAATATACTATTGATGCGAAACCAATAATATATGATAAGATTGAATACGTTAACATTGTGAAATTTTTCATGATTATTTGATTTTGATTCGAGACAAATCTATTCACGAAAACACGGTCAATCACAAAATTTCAAGGTTACAAATAGGTTACAAACCTTATAAGAAGGGGTTACAAATGGGTTACAAAAATGAATTTTTAGATTTTAATCATTTAGTAATCAGTATTTTATAAAAATGATTAAAATGTTCGCAAAAAAGCATTCAAATCATCTTGCGGAGAAAGGTTTAGCTTTTTTCTGAGCCTATTTCGACTCATTTTCACGGAAGAAGGATTGATATTTTGAAGGGCAGCTATCTGCTTTGTGTCTAAATCTAGTTTGATTAAAGAGCACAATCTAATCTCAGTTTTGGTCAAGCCTTCAAATTGAGTGGTAAGTCTATGGTAGAATGAACTGCTTAACGCATCAATTTTAGTATAAAAGTCATCGGCACTTTTATCTACCCAGATTTTATTTTTTATTTCATTATCCAAATCCTCTAATTCTTTAGCACGTTTTCTACCGGTAGAATTTTTTAAACCCTCCATTTTTTCTGCCAAAGACAATGCCCATTCTTGATTGTTAGAGATATTTACGGCAAAATTTGTTAGGTCTTTTTTCTTATACTCGATTTCAGAATTTAATAACTTATTCTGTAGATCTTTATATTTCACACGTTGCTTATAGCGATAATACAGTAATCCCATAACCAATATGGCGGCGAGGCTCCCAAAAATTATCCATTGACTTTTCACTCTATTCTTTGTGTTAAGCAATGAAATTTTTGACTCTTGGGTTTTAAGTTTTTCTTGTGTGATACGAGCCTCATTTGCTTTAACAATACTATCTAATCGCATGGTTTTAGCAAATTCCATTTGCTGTAACTCCTTACCAATTTCATCCTTTTTCAAGCTATCATTTAAAACAGACATCTCTTCATGATACGCCAACGCTTGCACTTTATTACCTATAGCTTTGTAGCCTCGATATAGGCAATCACATGCATTCCTTTTCTGTTCAATACTATTTAATTCTGAAGTCATTTGATAACTTCTTTTGCACATTGCGATACTTTTTGAGTATGCTTTTTGCTCAAGATACAGTTCGCCTAAGTCGATGACTGTTGCCGAAATTAAGGGTAAGCTGCCTATTTTTTCTCGCAGCTCCAAGCTTCTAGTGAAGTAATCTAATGCCTCCGATAGGTTTCCTTTCTTTTTATATATTTCACCGATATAGCCTAAACTTATGGCCTTGTTTCGTGAAACCTCAAGTTCCATCGTTCTATCTAAACTTCTCTGAAAATAATTAAGTGCTTCTTCGTAATCTTCTTGCTTTAGGTACGATTTTCCAATATTATTGAGTGTCAAAGAATTTTTCTCTGAGATTGCCAAACAACGCTGGAAATAATCTATTGCCTTTGTGGTATTACCTTGGTCGTAGTACAAATCCCCAATGGTGTTTAATGTATAAAACGTCCTTTCGTCATCTCCTATTTCTTCGCGAATTTTTAAACTTTTTTGCAAGTATTCTAGCGCTTTTATACCATTGCCCAAGTCACTATAAACGATCCCAAACTTATTTAAAGTTGCGGCTTCACCTTCTTTATCGCCAAGTGCTTTTTCAATAACTAGCTCTTTTTCAAAGTGTTCTAAAGACGCTATGTAATCACCTTTTACCCAAAGACCCGTCCCTAAGACTTTATGCGCATGTGCAATATGTTTTTTTGATTGAATAGTTGTGGCATAATCATAGGCTATTTTTCCATAATAAAGAGCACTGTCTGGTTCTGTAAAAATCCTTAGCCATGTGTGTTCTCCCAAGGCGTCTAGCCTAAGGCTATCAATTTGTCTTTCGTTCTGCCAAGCGGACCAAAGAGAATCTGCGTACTTATTTTCTTCTTCTACATCTTGTTGACCAAATGATGAAAAGCAAATAAAAAAAAGAAAGAAAATAGAAGCTTGTTTAATCATTGTTGAATATCCCTTTGTGGGATTATTAGGCTTAATTATCACATTTTGTGCACCACATTTTAATCAAAGTTAAAAAAACAAAAGTTCTTATCAACTAGTTCATCTATTTGGTTTCCATGCAAATCCAATAAAATGAAACATTTTGAGTAAAGAGAGCTTCAAAAAGAATTGTACATACTAATTGTTGCGGGTAATTGCAGCCTACCTCAAATCATTTAACTGAACAACATCAAACTCTGGCGATGATTCAAAAAGCTCATCGAGTATCCACTTATGAGCGCTACCATATATAATTAGAATGGTTTCGTTTTTATTAGCGGCCAAATTTTTTGCATTTACAAATATTCGAGTGTTTCTTCTATACCATCTTCCTAAAAGATCAGCTCCTAAATAGGTATCTCCATGGCCCACATTAACTAACCCAGTTGTCCATAGTTGTTTTCTTCGTTTAATGTTTTTAGGGGAGTTCATTAGCGTTAAATAATCGTAGAGATTAACACTATTTTGCAGCGTATCCATAAACGTTAGATATTCTTCGTTTTTGGTATCATATTTATGCCATAACTCGGTATGTCCAAGTTCTTCAGCATATAAATCCCAATCATCGATGGCATTAATAGTTTCGGGCATTGGAGGGTTGTTATCTATACAATAGACTTTGTCCAACCCCAATTGATTGGCCAAGTTAAATCCAATTTGAAACGCCTCATTTTTCCCCAACTCATGACTTCCTTTTTGGTATGCGTCATAAAGAGAATCCATAGTACTTTGATAACTAGGTCTCCATTCTACTGCTATTCTTGTAGGTTTAAATTGTTTTAAAACAGCTAACAAACTATCTAATTCAGCTTTATTTTGATTTGTTGAAATATCGATATGATTTTTAGCAATTACATCACTCCCATCTAAGGATCGATCAAAATGGAATACCCCTAAAGTCATAACCTTATGGGCGGGTGCTTCATCAATTTCTGGAAAGGCTGACAATAAGCCTTCAAAATTAGAAGGATCTTTATGTTCATCAATTGTAGCCGCTTTTTCATTACACGAAATTAAAATTGCTTGTAAGAAAATCAATAGGTATAAATTCTTCATTTGTTTTTAGTTTTTAAGGTTGGTTATATCCATAGAATTCTAATTATAAAGACGTCATTTTTTTGCGTTTAGTTGCCTGATTTTTTTGAATTAACCACAACATGCTCATGTATCGCTAGTTACATGGTTTAATTTTTTTGTTTAGCAAAGAAAAACCCAATAGAATTGGGACAATTATCTAAAGAGGAAGGATTTTGGTAAATAGGCTAGAAGTTACAATTAATTTTATGGGTTGCTAGAGTGCATTTTTAGCTGTCGTATCCCTTCATATACTACTATACCAACGGCATTTGCTAAGTTTAAACTTCGAATATGAGTGCTGAAAATGGGGATATTATAGACTAAATTTGAGTTTTCTGTGACAATTTTTTTGGGCAAACCAACTGATTCTTTCCCAAAAATCAGAAACATATCGTCTTTGTATTCTATAGAACAGTAATCTTGAGTTCCGTGACTTGAGAAGAAGGCAAAGCTCGCACCTTTATTTTTCAAAAAGAAGTCGTCAATGCTCTCATAAATAAAGAGGGAAATATGTTTCCAGTAATCCAGACCAGCTCTTTTTAATCTGGTATCGGTTAACTCGAATCCAAAGGGTTTTACAAGATGTAATTTTGATCCAGATCCCAAACTTAACCGACCAATATTTCCAGTATTCATTGGAATCTCTGGTTCAATTAATACAATATTAAATCCCATTCTTTTTAGTTAGTATTTTAATAAAATTAGTTGCATTGTTTAGGTTGCTAAATGCTTTGCCCAAAGGTCAACAGATTATTATCTGGATCGAGTATAGAAAACTCCATTTGTCCCCAAGATTTAATTTCAAGCGGTCCATTGGGATGTATTTGCGCCTTTTTATCCAATAGTGATTGGTGAAAATCGTGAATATTATTGGTTCTAATATAAACCTGACCATAATTTTCTTTAGGATCAAGTTCTTTAAATTCAAAGAAGTGAATTTGAATTTGGTCTTTTTCAATCATTAAATAGCCGTCATAGTCAACACTTCCAAATTCAGTAAACCCCAACGTATTTATGTAAAATTCTCTCGTAGCACTTTTGTCACGCATGGGTAATTTCGGATTGATGTCTGTTAACATAACTTCGCTTTTAGTTTTTCTGTTTCGCTCACTTGTTTTCTAATTATGCCGAACGTTTGTAGTGTGGTTAGTTGCTGTGATACTAAGTTAGCAAAAAAGGAGTGAGGGTATGGGAAATTGAGCAGAATTTACAACGAAGCCATTATACAACCATACAATGGACTATCTCTGTTGTTGTGTGTCTTTTCCAAAATGCTAAATATAATTTTTGAGCTATTTCTTTGATATAAGCAATTCTCTTCCGAGGTAACAAAAAGCGAATCCCATTATTGTACTTCCTATTACGCCTCCCCAAGTTGGAGTTAGTATTACTGAAAGTGTTGGTATAATAAAGAATCCTGCAATAATTAAAATAGGCCCCAAGCGCGAATAAGCTTTACTCAAAATCATAGAAATCGAGAATAATATCCAGCCAAGTGAGAAAGTTAGTGCGGCAATCATAGCTCCAAGGCCATAACCATTTAAATTTTCGGAGGCACTTAAACTCGCAAGTGCTTCAGGGCTATTTCGAGCCAATTCTGGAAGAATAAATATTTGATGCCATTCATTAGAGAGTACGAAAGCACATCCAATAAGTGTTAAGAAAAAAGTAATGTGCCCAAACTTGTTTGTGCTTTCAATTTGATATAGATGAAGTCCAATAGCACCACATAAGAAAAAGATTACGGTTATCGCTGCAGAAATCATTCTATAAGAAAACATTGTCGACTTTGCCACTTCCTCGAAAGGAGCCTCCATATTAACAAGTGGGGTAAATACAACATTCGTTAGGATAAAGAACAACCCTCCAGCTATTAGTGATATTCCACCATATTTCACGAGTACTTTCATAATTAATCTATATAAATTATTAGAATGGTAATAATTTGCTTAGACAGAAATAATCATACGTTGGTTACAGAAAATGCAGAAAAAAATGTTTTCACATTAAAGAATGAACAAACTCAAACGCAACGAATCCAATATTACCCCTTGATGATAGTAAAACTTTCCCTAGAGCGCTCGATAAAAGAATCTCTAATTGACTTGGCCTCATCTTTACTTATTGAGTTTTCATATTCGTCCAAAGTGTAGCCCGTAGTTTGGTTTAGCATTTCATGATAATAAATAATGATTTCGTATTTTCTGTCTTCACTTGCTAAACCAACAAAACGAGACATCATATATTGATCCTGTAGTTTAAATCCTTTTTCGGTTAGAAATGCCCTGGTTTTAGCTCCTTCATTTTTTGGATTTTCTTGAGCAGCTTTTGCACTATCATAGAACCACGTGTTATGGCGGTATTTATTTTTACCAATCAATTCTGCCTGACTCATGTTATAATTATAGACTAAATCATTTGAAGGCAAAAAACCTTCTAGTTGAACGATGAAAAGCTTCTCTATCGAGTTATTCTCATCGGAGGAGGCAAATACAAATCTATCTCCAGCAGCGACTGGTTTTCCTCGCATCTCCTCTGAGTATTCTTCTGAATTTGCCGTTATTTCAAAATCAAATTTTCCTATATAGTTAAATTCTTCATTTACCTTGATTTCAATTTTTGGTAGCTCTTCGGAAATCAAAACATTGTCTATAACGGATCTTTTCACAGGGTTTTCAGACGAGAACTTTTGGCTCTCATTTTTAACTTCTTTCTTTTTAGTTTGACAACTTAACAGAAGACATAAAATGGTGGCATATAAATAAGAAGTGTACATTTTTATTTTGATTGTTGTTTCAATATATACTTCAAAGAAATATTATTGTTACAGCAATTGGTCAGAAATTTTTCCAAATTTCTCTGATAGACTTTAAATACAGAAGCAATGAATTCTTCACATGGCTTGCGATAGTTACCCTTACTGCTTTGTCGTCCGCGATTTGGTCAAGGCATGGCTGATCACCGATTCCATTAAGGGCCCGCGCCCCGAATCGTCCTGATCATGAAAACATTGATTGGCTGCGATTACCCAACCTTTACCGTACTGGTATTGGATGAACGTAGGCCGATCCATGAATGTATCTGTTCCTTCTGCCTCAACTGCGAGAATGAGTGCATCCCTAGGGACGTTTTGAAGATAACCATTGCTGGCGTAACGTGCGTGCATAAGACGTTTGCCCGCAAGGGGAAAGAAGATAGGATGATTGGACGCAATGATTGCATTTTCAAGAGCCTTGTGAGGTGCTATGGTGACCTCAAGTGGTAGTTTGAAGGACTTATTTTTTTCGGCTCCGTTTAACTCGAGCACCAAGGTGCCTCCTTTTGCCACGTACGCGTCAAATCGTTTAACATTGCTGATGTAGTCATTATAGAACTCGCTACTCTGTGCCCCAGGAATGATAATTACATCATAGGAAGACAAATCTAGGTTTGCCATTGTACTAGATTCTTGTTGCTCATAGTTGCTGCCAAATGCAACCAGAACGTTTTCGAAATCCGTGAGACGACCCCAAGACGGCTTATTACGAAACACTAGGAAATTGTCTGTGGTCAGAACTTGATCGGTGGAGGGTTGTAACCCTTCGTTAACGCCACTGTTTACTGATGTATTGGAAATTTTTCTCCAGACTTTCCCTCCGGTCCAAAGCCCTTTTTGACCAGTTGTAGCCGTAAAAAAGGTGACAACGGCTCCCTCGCCAAGTGCCCTAAAACGTGCGGTGGATCGTGCGATTAGGCTGAGTCGCTGTTTTGACATCTCAGCAGTCAATTGGTCTTCAATCTGATTGATTGTTATTGTTTCACCTGTCGACGTTTGATAACGGCCAACATATCCAGCCAATACCTGGGTGTCTACAGCGATCGATATACTCTTGATTAAGTCAGCATTACTTATTCCTAATCCATTCAATACCTTGACACCGTTCTCATTGCCTGGGTTTAGTTTGATAGATTTCTTATAATTTTCAATGGCTTCTTCTTTGGCGCCTTGGGCTAAAAGGACTTCTCCATAGCTGTCGTATACATTATACGCATTTGGAAAAGCTTCTACATTTAATTTGAATAGTGCAGTTGCCTTTTCGAAGTCGTTCTTTTGTATGTAATAGTAGCCCAATTCATTTAGTTGGCCCTCATCAAAATTATATGCATCGGGCTGCTCTTTCTTTAAAGTCGCATAGGTGGTTGCAAGATTCTTGATGCCTTTTTCATCAATGTACCGTTTCAATGTAACAGAGATAGGCGGTATTGGGTTCCAACCTGCTCCAAGTGATTCACCCGTTTTCCAGGTAATCCAATCGGAAAATAGTTGATTGCAAATGTTACTTCCAGCACCTCCGCCTCCATTGGTTAACACAATGATACCATCGTTGGATGCGGAATCTACCCAGAAGTTAGCGTGCCAGCCTTCGTTGGATCCACCATGTCCAGAGAATACGAATGAAGCGCCCATATCCAATATTTGGTATCCTAATCCGTATTTCCAACGTTTATATATAAGAGATTCTGGCTTCATCATTTGTTGAATAACATCTGTTGGTAAGACGGAGTTGTATGTTGCGTTGTCTTTATGTTGATAAAGATTGGCAATTGTAAAGCGCGTAAAGTCTTCAAGATTGGTGTGTAAGCCCGCTCCCGCTTGAACTGTAAATAATTCAAAGTCAGTTTCTTCACTGTATTTATCGTAGGGAGATGCAGATGTAGCCCTGATTTTATCATCTATCTTATAGCTACTGTTGTTCATTCTGAGTGGGTCTAAGATCTGAGCTTGCATGTAATTCTCAAATGTTTGCCCAGTTACTTCTTCAATAATCAATTGTAGTATACCGAACCCACCGCCCGAATATCTATATTCACTTCCGGGCTTCTGGATAATTTCCACGCGCCCAAGGCCATTGTTCTTACCAACCAACCATTCTTCAAGTGTTGGTAAATTGTCGTAGGGAGGCCCTGCAGATACACTATATAATGATGTCCCCGCCATATGACTTAAAAGCCTTCTAATAGTAACTTTATCTGAATCAAATTCCGATTCTGGCAAATGCCATCGGGTTAGATATGTTTCGATAGGAACGTCAAGGTCAATCTTTCCTTCATGCACTAATTTCATAATCCCCCAAGTGGCAACATTTTTCGAAATCGAACCTATGTTAAAGCCGGTTGTTGTTGTAACCTTGACCTCTTTTTCAATATTAGAAAACCCATAGCCTTTCTGTAAAACAATTTTACCATCTTCTATGAGGGCAATGGCTGCCCCAGGAATGGAAAAATCAAGAAGGAATTGGGGTACTTTTTTGTTCAACTCATTTACGAATTGCTCGGTGCTTTTGGATTCTTTTTGAGCCGTTAGCGCAAAAGGTAACAAAAGAATAGCAAGGCACATTAGAATTCTAACCATTGTAATTTGTGTATAGTATAATGGCACCAAATTTTGACCGCCAAATGGCAGAGATAATTTATATGAACTGCTCAGGAATATTCTACCATTTCAAAACTATGAAACAGTTTTAATGAAGTGAGTTCTCAATTGTAAAAAAAGTGTGAAAAAAGTCTAAATGCTTTGCAATGCTATTGTCTACAGGCACATTCATGGTGCTCATTGAGATATGCAATTGTTTCCGTGCAGAGTCCTTCTAAAATTGAAATATTGATATCTGCCAGTTTCTTAACATAAATACAGGCTTTCCCCATTTTAAATTTGCCAAAATCTTTCAATAGAAGATCGCTTTTGTCTGTTTTAGAATAGACATATAGAGAAAACTGCGCTTTTCGTGGTGAAAAACCTAGCAAAGGAGCATTTCCTTCATGACCACTCGCATATTTATAGTGATAGCTGCCAAAACCAATAATAGTTGGCCCCCACATTCTTGGATTAAAACCGGACCATTCACTCATCAATTCTATTAGTTTAAAACTATCAGCTTTCTTTTGATCATTATCAACATAAGATTTTATAAAGTCAATGACATCTACTTCTGTTTCGGTTGTTTTGTTCTTTGCCATTTCTGTAGCGGTTTTTATTCACAGTAAATTGTTTGGCAATCCCTGCCAACGGTTCGGCTGTGATTCCGTTGTGGAAAGTTCTTAATGAATTGTCCGATATAGAATCAGCCAATTAAAAGTAATGATTTTTATTAGACTAGGGGAGAAGCAGTGGATTATAGCCGTTGTAAACAACTGATCTTTAATTGATAAACAAGCTTTCACACTCAATTAAACCATACGGCATATCTTTGTCTTCTTAATTCTAGTGCAAGCCTTTCTTCCATTTTTAGTGCTGCTGATCTTGTTGGTAACAGATCAATATGATTGTAAAGACTTGGTCTTAGATACATACCGTATTTCTGAACTATGTTTGAAGAAAGCTTATGTCCTTTCTTATTTCTATGTCCCGTTTTGTGCTGTAGAAATCTTTCTTTAGGCGTTTTACTTGTCATTCCAACATATAGGCATTGTAAAACTCCATTAAACTGTGGATTTGCTTCTCTAAACTTCGAATTTTCAGAAAATACGCGTTTGGATAGTTCTATGACATATATGCTATACTGAACTTTCGGCATTACTTATCGGAATTATTCTAATTCGTTTTTCAAGGTTCTTATTTCGGCAATTCCTTTTAATTCCTCTTGAGTCATCTGTCTTTTTTGCTTGCTGCTAACCATATACATTGTTAAGTGCTATTACGTTTCACTTTTGACTCTATAAATTTAAGGATATTTAGAAATTTTTCGAATTGCACTAAATCATCTATTCCGTATGCAGGAGTAAGCACGATATGTTGAGGATATTTTTCGCTTATCAGAATGTACACCTTTTCATTTTTGATATTATCACAAAAGGTATAATCAGAAACGAGCGCTTTAGTGAGTGCGTCATTACCCTTGAATGAAAATTGTTTGTTTATTGGATCAGGAATATTCAGATTATCGTTCGCGAATATTGAACCGATAATTTTTTTAACGGTAGATTTTGGAAATATTCTAAATGGACTTATTCCGTAATCTTTATCTAGTTCAAGCATTATTCTATACGGTTCGGCCGTACGAGCCGCGCCTCCTACCGCTTTAATATTTATGGAGATAATTGTTCCATCTACCTTAATTATTCCCCGTTGTGGATAGAACGTATACTTTCCCGTTGGATAGTTAATTCCTCTGTCAACTTCTTCTGAATATTTTCCCTCATACTTTTTTACAAGTTCTTCAACTATGTTCATTCATGGGCGATTTGAAACTGCATCTAGTGGTTTTGTACATGGCTAGTTGCGGTTGTTACGTACCTAATTTAGTAAATACATACCGAAGAGAGCTTCTATAACTATCAGAACGCGAGGGTTTGCGTAAGTAGGGGAGTGCCGCCATTAGCTGCATACGTTGCTGTGCAAGGTTTTATAGCTGCATTTCATAAAACAGTAAAATATTTTCTTTTTCATTCCAATAATAATTTCCACCATAACCTGCGTAAACCTCGAATTCGGAATTTGGTTTAAACCAATCAGGACTTTCAAACCAATTCGGTCCATGAGTCAAATGATTTGAATTCTCAGAATTGTATTTCCCTAATTGATTTTCACTAGATCGATACGTTTGGAAAAATTTGTTTTTCCATTTTTTCGATGGTCTTAATTCTAAAAACACCACATATTCGTATGTCCAATGTCCAGACTTCCAAAATTGTCCATTTACTATTTCGACTTCTTCCCCTATCGCTCCATTTTCCCAATAATCATAGGCTTTTTCTGAATCATACGTTTCTATACCACAACTTATTAGAGTGATTATTAATGGTAAAAAAAGCAAAGTTCGTTTAATCATTCTTTGATTTAAATTTTGGAACAATGAGTTATACAAGTTGTTATGTGCGGGTGTTTTTTTTTATTAAGTTCGTATTGAGTATTTCAATCAATTTTCCAGTTGCTACAATACGATTACCTTCCCCAACTTCAAACTGCATTCCTATTTCCAACATATTTTCAAAAAATTGTGGTGAGAGAATCATTATTTCTGCTTTAACCGTTTCTCCAGGTTTAACAGAGTCTTTTCCGATAAAGGTCTGTTCTCCTGAAGTCATCATTTTTGAAAATGGAAACTTAACATGTGGTCTATAACCAGAATTAGCAGGAGCGCGTCGACCTCCTTCTTCCGTGGTAAGATATTTTAGCTCCGCTATAAAATCCGGTGTTTGAGTTTTATATGGCATTAGTCCTCGTTTTATTTTCTTATCCGTTTCAATGTTCTGTCATCATAAAACTGAAAACCTTTATGAGGTTTCAATTTATCTCTTCTAATCTTATATTCATAGGACTTGTGGACTTCAGCCCAGTTTTCATCATTTCTGCTCCATTTTTCTTGGGTTATTCTCAAGTAAAGAATCCCATCATCGATTTTCCAGTCTCCTTTAAATTCGGAGAATGGTATATCGTTATTTCGAAATATTTTGTTCCGATAGAAAGTTCCATTTTTAAAAAGAACCAAACTATCTAATTCATAATAATTCCAATGGACTTCATTTAAAAATCCGTATCCACTCTTCTCTTTTTCAAATTTATATTCGGAGTGTATTTTTTGAGCCAGCACGTTGCTTGATAAAAACAATAAAAATTGTATGAGAATTATTTTACTCAAAGGTTTGATAACGGAGTTATACATGTTGTTGGCCAGTGCTATTTTCTTTTCTTGTCAACCATTTTGCAATTCGACTATAATTAGTCAATAATATGTATCCAAGTAATAAATTTAATCCAGAAACTACCCACTGAAAATAGTCTACTGAATTTCCATAAGAGAATTCATCAAGCACAGGATTTATTCCGTTACGGGAAACTTTACTCTTAAATGCTAAATAACAATACTGTAAAAATTCAGGTAAATAGTCGATCATTAAAAACCCCCCAATAACTATTAATGCGAATTTCATAATATCTAACCCGCTTAGATTGCCTAATTCAATTCTCGGGCTATCGAATCCCGTATCGAGTTTAAGTATGTCAATAACTTTGTCCGTTTTACGAATCAGGAAAGCGAAGATTAAGACAAGTAAAAATATAACAACACATAGCCCTATTAAAATTAAAGGAGTAATCTCATAGATCATAAAACCGATATTTGATGGGATGTAATAGAACAGGGCCAAAATCAAAGAATAAAGTCCAAAAATCTTAATTATTATTCTGAAAAAATCTCTTTTAGTCATAGTTTTATTTAAAGTTGGCCAACGGTCTCGTATACGTTGTTGTAGTTAGTTTATCTGTTTTTTATCAATTCCAACGCCTTTTGGAGCTCCAAGTCTTTTTCATCTAAGACATTGTCCATTGAATATTCAATCTCATAGTCAGGTAAAACACCTCTTCCAATTGGATGCTTTTTATACATATATCCTAAATGAATATTTGGAGAGATCCTCACCATTATTTTGCTGTTTGGTAATTGAATTACAATGGTATTCCCTCCAGTTGGGCCTTCAAATACTCCGCCTGTTTCTTCTCCAATAAAAGTGGCGTCTGTAGTCTTTTGAATGTCAGCAGCCAAATCGGCAGCACTAGAAAAAGTAATGCCATTCATTAGTAAAAAGAGTTTTCCTTTGAAAATATTCTCTTTTGGTTCTTGAAGATTTAAGCTTTTGCTGTACTTGTAATTATTGATCCATAAATCATTTGAGATTTTGCGCATGTACTTGTCATCGTTGTTAAAAAGTAAGTCTTTAGGGTCTCGTTCAATAATGACTTCTTGTAGGGGTCGATAGTCTAAGCGCCTTAGAAAGATATTTTGATAAAGCTTAAAGGGTTTATCATATAAGTAGGACATCAATTCCATTTGTTGATGTTCACTTCCACCTTCATTGTTCCTAAGGTCAATGATTAGATTGGTGACTCCTTTGTCCTTTAGTTCCTGGAAGCTGTTTTTTAAGAATAGGTCGAAATCAGGATCTACCTTTTTGTTATAAAAGGATCGGGATACAGTAAGAATAGCATAGTTTTCTTTCTTGTTTAGTTCGAATCTAGGTGAGGGGGTGTTCTGCCAAACTTTTTCGTCTTTGCTATAAATCTCATTAAGGAGATTTGTTCGTTCGTCAATTGAGATTCCGTTCAGGTCGATTTGATGAATTTTATCATCTCCAGACTTTTGATATTTAATCGTGAATTTCTCACTGCGGTCGATATGCAAATGATAATACAAATCGAAACCATGGAACGTATAATAGAAATATCGTTCTATCAACCGGTTCTTTCTGGTCTCAATAAATCCATCACTCGCTATTCCACGTCTAATCTCATAAAGGATGTCCGTAGTGCTTTTGCCATTGATTGACAGTACCTTTGTCCCGTTGAGGGCTCCTTTTGCCTTGCTACAGTCATTCACGATAAACAGCTCATCTCGGAGAACTTTGACGTAAAAGGGCATAATCTTTTTCTGAAGTATTTCTTCTTGAAGCTCGAATTGCGGAATAGTATATAGATGTCCACAGTTAACTTGCGCATTGACTTTGCTTACCTCACTTAAGAAATCTAAACCAGAAATATTCCCCTGAGAATTATCAATGTGAGCCCTAACCTCACTGAAAATAGAATCCAGCGCTTCCTTATCGGTATACTTATAAAGTCTCGGGTGAACATATTCCAACGCCTTTTTTAGCCAATCAATATCTTCCAGCGCTTCTTGGGCAGTTAGCTTGGTCTGTCCTTGCAAGGTGGAAGAAAGGCAAATTAGACTTAGAAGAATAAGTGTTTTAACTGGTTTCATAAATTAGTTACTTGGTTGACTATGGTCTGATTTCGAACCAACTTTTCGATGTATTAAAAATAATAGAACTACTAATACTAGAGGAATTGAGTTGATCAATGGACTTAGAAGGTCTCTATTACCCTGTAAGTATTCATACCAATGGATGGAGGCAAATAGCATAAAGAAAATAAGAAAGAAATAATTTAGTCTACTCCCCTTGTAATAAATGGCACACCAAATTAATAGTAACCCAATAGGAATAATTGCTGCTCCAAGTTCCATGGTCGTGTGTATCAAATTCTGATGCATTTCTACGTCAGAATCGGGTATATGTTGCAAGCTATCACTGTTAGATACATTCAAATTAGGCTTTACTAGCCCTGCAATTCCACCACTAGTAAATATCAGTCCTAATATTCCGTAAATAGTTGATTTAAGTATTTTAAGTTTCATTTTCAGATGTTTGCCAACGGTTGACTATGGTTTCGTTTTGAAATGGTCCTCAAGGACAGTTTCGCCATAATAAACTATACACCTTGTTGTGGCACGTTTTATTAATTAGAATAGAATTTTTCGAATATATAATTGTAAACTGATGTATATTTTTGTTCTTCATCCAGTAATTCTACTATTCTTGGAAGCATAAAGGCTCCATTTCCTCCATTTAAAAAAACAATTAAGCCATTTTTAGTTTTCGTATGAAAATATCCCATCGCAGCTTCTCCTTTATCATTTCCTCCGTGCTGTATGTTTTTATTCCCATCACCATAATCAAAAACCATCCAGCCTAATCCATATCCATAGGATGGTGGATAAAAGACATTTTTCGTGCTTTCATCTGTGCCAAAAATAGGGTCGTTAGTTAAGTCGGATAACACTTTTTCTCTTTCGGTAACAAGATCGTTACTCAAGCCTTCGTTGTTCATTGAGCTAATTAAGAATTTAGAATAATCTTCAACCGAAATGTGCAATTCATCTGCAGGATTCCAGTACCCAATATTTAAATCATATGGTTTCATATACTTTCCTTCATTATCTACAGGTATTGGGCGTTTGTTCTCAAACCAAGATTCAATAACGATTGATGAATTGCTCATTTTCAACGGCTTGAAAATATTTTCATTAACCAAGTGAGGAAATGTTGAAGACATTTTTTCTTCTAGAAATCTGGCTAAGATGTAAAACCCGATGCCAGAATATCCAAATGTTGTTCTTGGTTCGTTTTCAAATGCTAATTTACCATCTTCGTATTCATATGGCCAATTTTTGAACCCCGTTCGGTGTGTTAGGATGATTCTTGGCGTTAATAATTTGTGTCTTTGGTCATTTACAATGTCTGCATATACATAGTAATCTGATATTGGTTCATCCAAACTCACTTCTCCTTTGGCCGCTAATCGCAGAAATAATTCTGACGTAACTGCTTTCGTAACCGAAGCTACGTTGAACATTGTACTATCTGTAACAGGTGTATTTGGTCCTTGTTCTCCATAATATTCAGTTTTAACAAGAACTCCATTTTCAATGTATCCAATTCCAGCTCCTGTTATTTTGAATTCTTCCATTAGCTCAATCACTTTTGGATTTAATTTTTCATCCAAATTTGTAGATTCGTCTTTTTTAAATGTAGTTGTGCTTTTTTCATCACAAGAATTAAATAAGAAGAACGCTAATAGCAGAAACAATGTGCTCTTTTTTAGTTCAGATTTATTCATAGAATTCAACATTTTGTTTTTAGGTTTCTCAAATGTGCTACAACGTTTTGTGAATGATTTCGCGGCGTGTTTCAGCACCTAATTTAGCAAATACAAATTGAATAGAAAATCCACGAGATACGAGCGAAGCGAACTTACGCCAACAATTTTCGAAAGTAGGCTAATACTAGTAATGAATTTTACATGCCATTATCCAACAATTTTATTCGATTCTTTTTATCTCAAATCTAAAAGAACCGAATCCTTTACTTGAATAAAAATAAGATGATCATTATGATATAATTCTATTGTATCACCTTTAACTTCGGTCCGAACAAAATTCGATTCAATAAAGGTTTTTTCGGTCGAGTCTAAATAAATTGTAACTGAAACGTATAAAAAACAACTCACTATTATAAGACTATTTGTAACGATTATTCCTCTTAAGTTATTCGTTTTTGCTTTAAAAAAGAAAATTCCAATACTTGCCAAAGTCCAAATAAGCCCAATAACTAAAGTCAAAAATAAAATGAGATGATGAAATCCAGGGGCGTGAATATATGGGTTTCCAATAATTGCATAAACAATTCCTGCGATTCCGAACCCTATTCCGTAGAACATCAATGCTTTTAAAATTCCTTTTTTCATTTTATCCGCTGAAAGTTTCTGTTGTTAAATTGAGGCAAACAATTGCTGAAATAATATGAACTACGAGAATTAAAAAAGTCCATTTAGATTTTTTACTGATTACAATTCCATAAATTGGAACTTGGATAGCTGCAAGAATGATAGCTAAAATTCCTATTTGATTATTCAATACACTTATTATCATGGAATAGGGATAAATTATTTTAGCTGGCCAAAAAAATCCATGCCCGCCACCCATGGAAAGTACTACAAATACTAGAATGAGAAAGGTTATTAATGATATAATGTTTGTTTTTCTCAAATGTGTGGTGACAGTTAGTGTATAGTTGGTTTCGAACGGACCAAAGATAACCAAAGGAGGGAAGCCTCGGGATTGCGCCAGAGATATTGGAAAGGCGCTCAAACGACCAAACAATTAATTATACAACATGATACTGCTTTAATTTATGTCATTAAAAAAATCAGATCTGCGATCAATAGTATCTGAAGTATAAAAACTATTGTACCTATTTTCCTTTTATAACGAAAAGCTACAAAAATTAAAACAATAGTAAGCAAGGGAAGAACGAGTCCGGATGCAATCCTTAAAGAATAGAAGGATTTGTCTTGAGATGAAAGCAATCGATACCAGTTTACTTCTTTAAATATTGGAGACACTGAGTATTCAATTTTTTTATTTACAAGTTCTAATTCCGCAAAACCTTCTGTTACTAAAAATTGATGCTCATTCGTGACCACTTTGTATGAATAATGGTAGTTTCTTGCAGCATTGTACGATTGCTGACGCTCCTGGTGCACATCGATGATTTCATCGTTTATTATTCTTCCTGGCGACACAAAATCAACCAAAATTACAAGCGCGGCCAATGTAAATATTGCATATAATACTAGACGTAACTTATGTTGATGTTTGTCCATTTTTTAATTTTGATTTCTTGCCCATTGGTCTTTTTTAGGTTGGTGTGAACATGTTGATGAATGGTTAGTTGCGTGTTTCAGCAACCAATTTAACAAATACAAACCAAATATAACCTCTATGGCTATCGCGATACTAGGATTTTAGTATGAAGACCAGAAGCAAGCTATAAATTATACTCGCTGTTGAGTGTTGCGCCTTATATTATTGAATGGTTAGTTCTAAGTCTCCAGAAACTGAACTTAGATGACAACAGTCAGTTTCGACAACATAGTCACTACTAATAACCTCTTGGTTATTTAGGAACCCTTTAAATTGAATTTGTTTTTCTTGGTTCAATCCGAAAACCCCGTCCGATACCAATGGATAAATACCACGCTCTTGGGCTTCGGTAAGTTCAGAAGGAGTAAGGGGTATAGTTATGTCTTCTCCATTTTCTAGATTTACAACTTGAAAGGAGTCTAAGGCAAAAGGGTCTTGATTTTGATCTATAATAGTTACTACAATTGTTATAAATTCTAGCGTGCAGAATACATCATCGCATTCTGAATTGGAATCATCATCACTTCCGCATGATACCGGGATTATGGCGAATAGCAATATAGCCATCGCACCTGAAACTAATTTTAAAGTTTTGGTCAAAGCTTTTTCTTATTAGATATCACGAAAGTAGATAGGTTGCGTTAAAATCACACTCAATGGTTTTGTAGATGATTGGTTGCGTAGTTTGGTTCTCAACGTTATATGTATATACCGACCTGAAAATCTGTGAGACGTGAACGAAGCGAATGGATCGACCAATTTTCAGAAGTAGGTGAGACAAGCCATTACGTATAGCTATTGTCAGCTAACGCTTCTATTGCGTTAATTCGTAATATTTAAATCGACCGTTCTTTTTATTTTCTTTTTTAAACCCTCTAGCATCCTTGTGGTCAGGAATTTTAAAAACGCTGTCTTCGATTTCCTTATTTTCGATTTTAACCAATCTGTATTCTTCGTACCAGTCGGCATTTTTAACTTTTAGTTTATAATAATATAGGATGGCGTTATTTAAAATAGATGCTATTTCTTTTGGTTGAATTTGTTCTCCCATATTCCTTATTATATTCCGATTGTCAGTCAGTTTAAAGGCCTCAGATTCTGAATAAACATAAGTTTCATTTCCGTATTGTCTTTCCACGAAAAGTTTTTTTAATTGATATTCGGCATTATTAAAGTTAAGAGTTGTATCAGACTTTGATAAAGAAACTATGTTTCCAAAATGAGAGTTTTCTCGATTATATAATTTTCCAAAATTCAAATTATCCTCATTCATTGAGAGATTTTTTGATTTACTCAAGTTGTCCTTATAGATTACATAAATTTTTCTCAGAGAATCAATAAAAAGTATTTTTTCGTACTCTTTTTTGTTAGTCAATTTTATATAGTTTTTGTTTTTGTAAGTTACTGTGAGAGTGTCATAAAAATTTCTTGATTTGGAGTAGTTTTTAGAGTTCATTTTCATATCGTGATGATAAATCAATTCACCCTCAAATACTTTTTCAGTAGATGGCACATTAATCAATAAAAGACAAAATAGCAATGTCAATATTCTCATTTCTCAAAGGCTTGGTAGCGTTTGCTTATATGGTTAGTTACGCTTAACAACTAAGATAGCAAAAGGGGACGAGTCTGAGGAAAATTCGGAGAATTTTTCGATTAGTATTTAGAAATTCACGTAATTAATTATACGTGAGGTTACCCATTTGCAGTTTTAGTATAAAGGCTAAGATACCAAGTTTATCCAGAGTAGCTATAAAACCCAAAACCTTAGGTCAATATATCCGTAAGACACGTCTAGAGCGTGGGATACCCCAACATATTCTTGCTAAAGAAATTGGAGCAAATAGCGTTTACCTTTCCAAATGGGAGCTTAATCATCCTCCAGTACATCCCAAATACTTTAATGTTCTTATAGACTTCCTTGGATTTATTCCCAAACTTAAATCTACCTATGATCGATTAGGGACACGAACCCAGCTTTGGCGAATGGAAAATAAAGTTTCCTTAAACAAGTTTGCAGAAATACTTAATGTTCAAAAAGAAGAAATCCAAAGAATTGAGCAGGTACAACATTGTAAAATCGATTCTCAAACAGAAACAAAGATCAATCGTTTTATAAAAAAGAAGCCTATTTCATCTTAGCTAATGCCCGCATAACTATTTTAGTTATTTTTTTTAGAAAGTAAAACTATTCTACCTGAGATGAGCTCTCTATAATTAACCTTAGAACTTATATAATTAATGATCTAAGTTGGTTATAAGAACTAAAAAACTTATTTTTATCATTCTCCCCGTTTTTTATATTCTATAGAGTAAAAATCATTTTATTGGTTAGTCAAGCGAAAAGGAGTACCAGCTCATTAAACAACGCTATTCTAAGCCAATATTGCGTAAAAGTGTTTATAAGCAATTTGTGAATTAGCCCTACAAGATAAAGACAAAAGAAAACTAATCATATCCTCCTATAATTACTGGATATAGCCAATAAAATATATAAGAAGTTAGGCTTAATTCTAATCAACATCGAGAAATGAAAGAAAGTTTTGTTCATCAAATCCAAAAAAGACTTACCGAAAATTCAAAACTATTCTTATCAGACGGAATTGAAAGACTATTAAATCAAGATAACGGAAACGAAGATTACATAAATCCCGATTTATTAAGCTTAACCTGTACATCTTTTCAAATTTCTATTGAATTAGCTCTCAAATCACTCGCATTAGAAAGAGCGGGTTTAAAATCTATTTTAAATAAAAAGTATGAGAATCATTCTTTGGATGAATTAGAAGATTTATTCAAAAACAATAACATTAAAACTTCCGAATTTGAATCTGTTAAGAATTTCGTTAAATCTAAAGGATATATAACGGATTTAGCACGAGGCGATTTTAAGGTAATTGAACAATTTCAAATTTATAGAAATAGAATTGTGCATTTTACATATGAGTTTGAAGAAATTGATTTGTATGATATGAAATATGATTTGATCTATTATTTGATTCAAATTATATTCAAAATTTTACTGTCTAATCAACATCAAGATGTAAAACCATCTGAATTTTTAGCTTACTCTTTAAAAAACGGGCTACACAGTCAACTGACTCATTACCCACCTTATATCGAAGCAATGGAAAGAGTTTCAAAGGAAAATACCGATTCTGTTTTTAAGTGTATTGTTTGTAACAACAGAACTTTTAGCAAATTTGAAGAATACTGTTATTGTTGTAACTTTATAACTGAAGATTTTAAAACGATAGATTGTGTCCATTGTAAAGAAACGAAATCCGTTATTTACGACAATCTTAATATTGAACTTAATAAAAATTCAGCACGAGGTTTATGTTTAAATTGCGATACGGACGGAATGATTTATCAATGTCCAGTTTGCGAATTCGCCTATGACAATGAAATTGAATTTGAAAAATATTGTACCGAAGGGAATTGCGTAAATAACTAAGCCTAACAACGCATCCGTCTCCGAAAAGAGGCACTTTTCATATACAATACCGTTGGCAGTAATACCGAGAGAATATGAACATTGAGATTAGAAACTATACGAGAAATGACCTTTTATATCTTACAAAGGGAAAAGTTGAATCTTATTTTTTTAAAAATCTCTATGAACTTCTTGAAATTCACGAGTGTAAATCAATGTATGTTGAATATGATATTTCAGATGACTTAATAATATCTGAATTTGAAACCTTATATTCAAAAACTTTTAGAAACTATCCTCGACTAACAAAAAGAATTCATTTTTTCAAAAAATTAACGACACAGGACAACTATTTCATTGGTCAAGATTTATTCATTGTTGATGACAATGAGTTCAAACAAAATTATATCGGATTTATAACAATTCGACCTTATAGCGAGTTCTATTTTCTTGGGCCAACTTTCTTGAGATTGAAATCATCAGTCAACAGGTCTCTA
>Ga0316204_10003051_pt1 | contig 35140 bp, 70 predicted proteins | sample 6monrhotite_MG_2_FD_205661 | JGI IMG/M metagenome (GOLD analysis project Ga0316204, IMG submission 205661) | Microbial mat bacterial communities from mineral coupon in-situ incubated in ocean water Damariscotta River, Maine, United States -... | ecosystem: Environmental > Aquatic > Marine >... | reverse complement strand
ATTTACATCAATGCTTTATAAATAGCACTATATGATGATTTTTGAGCGTCCAGGCAATTTACTCTCTTAATGTTTTTTTTCTATAATAATCTTCTAAAGCTAGTTGTTTACACTTTATTTTAACTCTAGGATTGTTTTTGTTTTTTAAGCTTTTAATTACACTTTGTATCTCATTGTGCTCTGACCTTGAAGAAGGTTTTTTGTTTAAGTACTCTATTTCTAAAGCATCAATAGCATCTTTTTTAATCTCTTTTTTCTGATTTAAAGTTAATATTATTTCCTTTCTGCTCTCTAAAATATCAAAGGCGTAAAAATCATCTTCTTTAATGTATCTGTTTTCTCTAAAAAATGATTCTACTCTTTTCAAAATATCATCATTAATCTTTTTCTTTTCTTCTGAAGATATACTTTCCTCCTTTTTCACAGTACTTTGTTTTTGGTTTTGTATTCGCTTGTATTCTGACACTATTTTTCCAAGCAGTATTCTGTCAAAGAAATTGGTTCTAGCTTCTAAATTCATTTTACCATCTACATACATTTCAAACATCTTCTTTATTTCTACAAACCCCATTCCGATACATTGAGTCTTTATAGCGGGTAAAGCCATTTCTAACCTGTTTGCGCTTACTTCATCCGTAAGTGATAGAAGTTTACTTAACCATGGCATTAACTCAGTTATAAGTATTAAAGTTAAGTCTTCTTCTTTGTATTCTCTTAAAGAAGTGTTTGATTCAAATATTATCGGTAGGTTGCTCATTTAGTTGATGGTTTTTCAATAAATTCAGTCTCTATATGATTTGTAAATAGTTTAATTAAAGTTTCTTTATCTATAAATCCTTTTTTTTCACATTCGTTAAGTAGGCTCAATGGCATTTCTTCGCAATTTTTTCTGTCATAGTAAAACAAATCCATAAAAGAATCGCTTATTGCTGCTTTTAACCATGTTTCAAATTCTAACTTATTCATTTTTTATTTAATTTTAATTTTTTAAACGAATATTACTCGCTTTTCAAGCTGCGTCATACTCTTTTCAACAGTCGATAAAATTCATTTCGTGCCTCACAAATCTTATCTTGGTGTTACCTACAATATTGGCTTACTTTCTACCTTTTAATAAAGTTCATTGTTAAACCCAAAAAAAATAAAAAGGGCGTTTTGCTTCCTACGTCAGCAATTTAGATAACCATTGCTCATAAATCTTTGTTGATATTTGCGCTGTCATTACAGGTGGTACGCTCATTCCTACCAAATAACCAATACTTCCATCATATTTATAGTCTAAAGGGTAAGTTCCGCCTTTTCTTAATTCCGTATCACTTGGTTTTATTGGTTCATTAAATAATGACATAGCGTGTTCAGCTTTCCCAGTTATAGTTGGCATTACTTTATCCATAAATAAATAAACGTGATTAAAGTCGCTTACTTTCATTCCTGCGTGTTTCTTACTGTCTGCAATACCTTTATCTGTTATTTTTCTATGTTTCCACGCTTGTAATTTATAATCTGTTATTGGTTTACCTTTTCCATCATATATCTTTCTGAAATTAATTGGTGGTTCATTAAATGTTAAATCTAATTTAGGAGCTACTTGAAACATATCCACTTGTTCCATAAATTGATTAGATAAATCATTTCGTATTGCAATAAAGAAAACACGCCTACGTTTTTGAGGTACACCCATTTTTGAAGAATCCAATAAATAGGGTTCAATTCTTAATTGATAACCCGCTTTTTGAAATTCTTTATAAATCTTTTTTACGTAATCTTTTGCTGAACCCATCATTAAACCACTTACATTTTCTGCAACTACTACTTTTGGTTGTAATTCTTTTGCAAGGTCAATAAAGTCAAAAAACAAAGTATCTAAAGTTTGTTCAGCTTGTCCTTCTCTAAATTTCTTTTCTTTTCCCCAATCTTTTTCTCTATTTCCAGCCATACTAAAACTGCTACAAGGTGGCGAACCATCCAAAATATCTAAATTGTATAATTCTTTTGGTAAGTCTTTTCTTAATTTAAAAGTTTGTATAGGCTCTAAATAAGCATATTTAGGTTTATGGTTTGTTTTATATGCTTCAATCATTTTAGGGTCAATTTCATTGCATCCTAACACATCAAATCCCGCAAGTTTGTAACCCATAGTTGAACCACCACCACAAGCAAAGCAACTAAATACAGTTCCTTTGTCTTTTGTAAAGTTAGCATCTTTTAAAGTCCACTCATACGGAAACTTGTGTTGCGTGTTATTTGGCTTTTGCAAAGCCACGCCCTTTTTATTTTTTTTTACTTCTGTCATTTTAATTTACTTTAGTTCTTAATTAACGCAAATACAGTAGGTAACACGTTATATAGTTCATTGCTCGTACCTCACAACGAAACCATATAACCATACGTTGTGCTTCATTAAAACGCCACTTCGCTAAGCACAACACAGTATATAAAACAAACTTAGGTCAGTCCTAAATCTGTCGCAGCCTCTTCCGCAGATAAACCATCACCATAAGTTTTATCAAAATAAAGTCCGTATAAGTGGTTTACTTTTTCAGAGCGTTTTGCATTCTTAATTATAGCTGTTACTTGTTTATGCAAGTCGCATATAACTTCGTCTTGTAGTGTTGGGTCGGCTGCTTTTATTGAGCGTTTTAATTTATTCAGTTCTTGGATCATAATTTGGTCTTTTTAAGTCGTTCGTTTCATATACTCGTCCGTTAGGCGTAATTATACTTTCATTGTTAAATGGTCTATACCCATCCAAAAAAGTTTCGGGTGTTCCTTGTATCTTGTTGCCTTACCTATGTCTGTTGTCCACATACTATCCTTAGTATAATATACTTTTTCGTCATATCGTGTTTGGTAAATTATCCAATAACTACGCCTAAAAATGTATATAGCAAATAGCTTTTTTAAGTATTTAATAAGTCTTTTCATTTTCTACTTCTTTTAATTTTTAGTTACTCCGTATCTCTCTAGTAATATGTCGGAAGCGTCTTTCTTTTCTTTTTTAACGGAACTTTTTTCTTTTTTCCATTCTTTTGAGTTTTTAAACCATTTTTTAAGCCTAAGAGATGTATTGAAGCTTTTTTCCTTTTCTTTTCTAAATTTACGGTCTTTGTCTCCATGTTCACTCCAATACTCATAAAATTCTTTTATAATTTCTTTACTGTAAATTTTTAAAAATGGAATAAGTGAATTGTAAAATTCACGCTTTCTATCTTCTATAGTTTTATATACTTTAGTTTCTTCTAGTATAGTTTGTGTATTTACAGGTACTTTAAGTTTACTTTTATTAGGTTTCCGCACCCCTAAACTAATTAAATGTAGTATTAAACCCTCATAAGTTATACATTTATTTTTTCTCTTATTATATGCGTCTTGAATACTATCTACAAAATCTTGACACCAAACTACTTTATTTTCATACCAAAGAACCCTGTCAAACTTTTCTAATTCAACTAGATCTTTTATGATAGATTCTAAAGTTTCTTTACTTACTTTACATTTAGCAGATAAAAACATTAATGTAGTGTTTTTAGATAGGTTCAAGTAATGATAATCTGTTTTAGCTAGTTCTCTAAGTATTTTTATAAACGTAGAAAACCCATCATTTCCGTAAGTTTCCTCTATGTAAAACATTTTTTTACCTTCATCACATAAAAAAGGAAAATATTCAACTGTATTTTTTTCTGGTCTAGCCATTATAAAGTATAAAAAAAACTCTTAACGCTTCAAGGGGTGCAATCCTATCCGCATTAAGAGTTTATATCTTTTTAATTAGTTCCTTAAATTGCACCACGAAACTATACACAAAGATACAATTTATTTTTTAATATCAAACGTTCTCAGTTAAAAACATAGAAATTATTTATAAAATTAAGTATTTTATCAATCGATTCTTTTAACTCTTGATCTGTATTTGATTTATTGAAATCACTAACCTTTATTATATCATCTAAGATTCCTTTTATGTGATTGTTTATTACCATATTTGACAACTGATAAACTTTTAAATATGGTTTAAAGAATGGTTGTTTTTTAAATTCATTGAACTTATTAATACCTGTCAATACTGTAGCGTGGTTTTTTAATCCGTAACATTTTGCGATTGATTCAAGAGTATTTATTTGTTTTGGCAAGTAATCTCTACTTAATCTAAATGCAACGTATCTAGTTAAAGGATATTCTTTATCTCTTTTGCATTCTGAAAGGTCTTTTATTCCTGAAACTTCTTGAACAGTTTTTTTTATAAACTCGTGTGTGATTAACTCCATAACTAACCTACTATTTGATAAATATTAACAGACGTTTCATAATACTTTGTTTTAGCTGTTTCTAAAACTTCAATCTTTCCTTTTTTCTCTAATTCTGGAAGCCTCCTAGATACCTGATGATAGTCTAGTCCACATTTTTCTGCTATTGCCTTAGAACATCCGTTTTTAAGTTCTTTTAAAGCTTTTAATATTCTTTTGTAATGGTTTTCCTTCTTACCTGAAGAGTCAAACCGTTTCTTTGCTAATTGTGATGATGTATTCATGTCTTTTTATTTAATAATTAAATTAAAAGAGGCGCAGCCCAACTATCCGTTATTCCTTTCGGGTCAAGCCGAAGCCCCCACGGAAGGAACAGAAAACAGGCTTTGGACACCTTCAATTTTACTATCTTTTCTGCTGTTGGTAAACCCACTAATTTCTGCATTTTTAACCTCTTTTAATTTATTTGTTTTTAGTTGTTATTTGCATATACGTGATTTCGTATTTGCGCTTGTTAGAGTTCATTTGGTCTGTAATTCTTTTCAATTTCCTTACAAGCCTCACTTGTTGCATCTTTGTAACCTAAGTCGTAACCATTATCAAACGAAACGCTAACATCGTGTATAGAACAGTTTTTAACTGCCTTTATCGTATCATTCAGTAAGTCTTTATAACTGTCGGGTAATACTTCAATGTTGCCCCACCCAAAATTGGTTTGTAGTTCAGTCATTACCTTTTTTAAATCTTTGTCGTAATCTATTTCCATTTTGTTCTATTTATCCGTTAAAAACCGATTCCATACACGGTAGCCGTTAACCCTTCCAGGGGTTTCCTTTAGTCTTTGCTAGTTCGTTGAATTTAATTCTATACTTGTAAGATATCTCCATAAGAGTAGGAGCGTCTAATCTAAAAGGAAATCTAGCTTTTTGTTTTAACTCTTCGTACGTTCCTTTTCCGTGGATTTTTTCTACTGCTTCAAGCATTTTTAACTCGTTACCTCCCATATGTACGTTATGTTGGTGACTTTGAGGTAAAACGTTTCTAAAGTCAAAAGCTGTCGCGAAATTAGTCTTTGCGCCTGAGTCGAAGACCTTGATTAAATGTCCGCAATGCATTAATTTATCATTGCAATTATACCAACGCCCTCCTGTTGCGCATTGTACTGCTCCGTCTATAGAGTAGTAAAGTAATACATATCTAGAAAACCATTTCCATGCTGTTTGTTTGTAAAAATCTTTGCTTTTCATTATCTAAAATATTTAAGTATTGGTATTACACACAAAACAGAAATAAATCCTACTACAGTAATATAAAGAAGTACTGCTATTGTGTTTTTTATTAGGTTTTTATTTTTCATGATTTAATACTTTTTGTTTTAACCCTGCTATTCTCATACATCCTAAGTGGGCTAACTTCAATTTTTGTTTTTCATCCCATTTTACTTTATTCAAAATCTTAGGTTGTTTTTTTATGTTTATATAAATCTTACCTTCGTAGGATATAGCTTCATAAAGTCCGCAAAAAGAAGGAATTTGATTTAAAGCTTCGTTTACTAAAAAACTAGGAACAACATAACTAAATGTTTTTAAATTCGAATAGTAAAAGTCAAAACCAGATTTATAGTTAAAAAATCCAACTGTATTGTTTATGTTCTTTATATGCTTCTTTTTTAAGTCATTCTTTAAGTCTTGTTTGCTTACTTTCAACTCATAAGCATTTGCATAGCCCGAATTTGTGAGCTGTAAAATATCAGCTTCAAAATTTAAAAGACCTGACCAATTACTAACATTATTAACTATTATGTTTTGTCTTGGATTAAGATATTTTATAAGTGATATTTCTAGCTCTAATGTTTTCATAAGTTCAAGTTTTTGAATTACACATAATACTAGTTGTAGGCAATTAAAAGCCGACTAACCTAATATATCATTAGCAGCAGCTTGCGCTCCATCATTATACCCACTATTATAAGCTTCTTGTTCGGCTTTTAACTGTTCGCTTCGCCCCACAACAACGGGTATAGAGCAGTTTTTTACTACCTCTATTGCATTAGCTAAAGTGTTGTAATGTGTTTCAGCGTTACCATTAGCATCAATACATTTGTGCAAAGCATATTCCAAAGCCTCAATCACATATTTTTTATCTTGTTCTATCATAATTTTTTAGTTATTATTTGCACTTCTATTTTTACTTCTTCTACTCATATACGAATATTAGTATTAATTTAATTCGTTCTTATAAAGGCTTATCTACCCTAGTTTTAATAATTGATAATTAATTTTAAAATCTTCTTTTTGTCCTTTTTCAATGTATTTTCTTGCTGTTGCAATCCATGGAACAGTTGTATTGTTTAGTATTTTTTCTGCTGTTTTAATTCCTATCCTTTTTACTCCTTTTATATTATCTGAAGAGTCACCAATTAACATTTGACTCCAAAAGAATTTATTTGCTTCATCATCACTTATAAAGTCAACTTGTTTTTGTTGGTATTCAGTTTCATAGAATCCAAACTCATTAGAAATATAATCACCAAAAGAATCTTTGGATCTGATTTTATAATACGACCAATAGTAACCTCCTATCTGTTTTAAGTCTTTATCTATTGATACTATGATATAGTTTCCTTTTCCTATTTCCTGAGCCTTTATAGCAATTAAATCATCTGCCTCTAGCCTATCACTACTTCTTGCCTCATTATGCCTGTAATGCTCTCTAAGTAGCCATACGTATTTGTTCTTTTTTCTGTTAGATTTGTAAGTTTTGCTTATCTGTTTTCTAAAACTATTAGAACAAGTAGTAATGAATAGTTCATAATTAGTTATCTCTTCAAAGAAGATACTCGATAAATACTGCTGCATCTTTAATAGTTCGTTTTCACATCGGTTAATTCCTTCGTTATAAACTTCTTCTTTTAACCATTGCTTTGCAGCTTCTTTTCCATAGTTTTTTATAGCTTCTCTCATTTCTGAAATAGAAACAACTTTGTAAACTGCTTTGTATAAAATACTATCTAAATCTATTAGTGCTGTCATTTTGCTTCTGTAGCTCGTAGTTCTTTATTTCGTTCTCTAAATAATTCAGTTACTACTGGATTTGTTTTATACTTTATATTTGAGTTATAAAGCTTAGAAAGACCGCCTAAGTCTTTTACTTCGTCTATATCCTTAGATAAGTCTTCAATTTCTTTATCTGTTAGTGGCTTAGGTGCTTCCTCTCTAATTCTTAAACCTCCTACTACCTCACCTTTCATTTTCACGTTTGCGTCAATATAGAGTTCTATTTGTATATTTTTCCAATCTTCAACAAAAGGACTTCCCCCAGAAAACTTTTTAATTATCTTAGAATTAGTGGCATTTAAAACCATTGGTTTAATAGGGTCAATAAAATAAGCAATATTTGCATCTATTTTTCTACCCGCCACTTTTGTTCCGTACTCCTGTGCCACGTGGCTAATAGTAAAAAATAAAGGTCTTTTTTCCTCGATGAAATCTTCTAAATCAGCAATACCTAAATGATCGCTTTTAAATACTTTCCTGTAATGATTCTTTTTTATACTCATGGTTAATGTTTTTAGTCGTTGGTTAAAAAACCTTTCCCTTTAGTTGTGTGACTAGCTATGAATTGTCACGTAAGTTTAACTATCGGGAAAGGAAACTAACCAAACCTTATTTTTTTATGTTTTCTTTAATTGTTCACTTATTTGCTTCTGTATATCATCTATCATCCATTGCCATTTCTGTTTGTCAGTTTCTAAGAGTGTTAATAGTTCTTCGTAATCTGCTATAAGCATTGTCACTTTGTAATCTAGTGGTAATTGATCCATAATTTTTTCGTTTCTTATATTTAGCGTTAAAACCACCTCTCCGTTATCGCTTTAGGTTGTTGAGAGAGGTGGCGGTTTCCCCAAACACTTAACTTTTGATTATATTTCCTGCTTCTATATGAGCTAAATCCAACATCGGTTTTAATCGCTGTCTTTTAGCTATTGCTTTTTCAAGAACATCATAAACTAACTTTTTACTCGTCTCAGTTAGCTTTTTATCTCTTCTTAGAACAGATCTTAATGTTTCCATAGAAACATCCATGATATCACATACGTCTCTTATGTCGTCTGTATTAGTGTACAGAGATATGTAATTCGATAATCCTTGGCTTATTTTTTCACCTACTATTAATGCCATAGTTTCTTATTTAAAAAAGTGATGTAAAGTTTTGCTTTCATTTCTTACTCCATTTATGAAATAAACATTTCACTACCTATGTATTCATAATTATGATAATACTTTTTAGCTGAATCCAAATCTAATCTTGTACTGCAAGCGTTGTAAAAAACTTTGACTCCATTTAGTAAACATTCTGTTTTTATTTTTTCTGAAAAATCCATTTTGCTGTATTTTTAATTTTTATATCCTTTCTGTAAATGCGTGTTGAAACATTTCTTTTAATGTAGAAACGCAATCGTAATCATTGTTAAACTCTTCTTCTTCGTCAAAACTGATTCTATTATACATGAAGTCGTAAACCATTTCTTTTTGAGCGTTTGTTAATTCAACTTGTTTTTTGTTAAAGTGAATCTTAACTTCCTGAGCCGATCCGTCAAACCATTTGTAAGCATATAATAATTCACCTGTTAAGATGTTGTCATAATCAATACCTACATGATTGACGTCGGAATCAATAACACATCTTGATAATAACTCTTTAAGTGATTCGTCGGTAATTGTTAGTTTTTTATTCATGTTAGTTTTATTTAATTGTGGTTGCACACCGCAATATAGTAATTAAATCCTTACTGTCAAAATAAAAGTTAAATTATTGTCGCGTGAATTCATCTTCTTCGATCCACCAGAATTCTTTTTCATCATTTACAGCTTTCCATTCACCAGTTTCACACTTTTCTAGCAATGTTACTTTTTCGCCTATTTCAAATTCATGTTCGTGCTTTTTATCTGAAATTATCACCTCTTGACCAACAGAATACGATTTGCTAACGTCACATGAATCTAATTTCTTTTTAAGACCTTCATTTAAAGAGGTTAGTATTAGGTTTTCGTCTCCTAGTAAAATTAATTCATCAATCAATTGTTCTTTGCTTAATTTGCTATAGTCTTTCATAATTATTCTTTAACGTTGTTTTTGTTTATTGCTAGTCCTTTTTCTATGAGTCCATTATAATCAACATGATTTTTATTAAACAAGTCAATAACCCATTTAACCACAAAGCTCTTTCATGGTCATAACCGTTAAGTTGCGGAACTTTTGTTGGTTTAATCTTTTAATAAAAACTCTTTCATCTTCTGCATACAATCGTGCAGCATCAACGGTTACTAATTGTCCGTAACTATTAAGTTTCAAAAATACTCCATCAACGAAGTTTTGTCCTTTTACAGCACCACCATCTAACACAATGCCAAGTGCTTCTTTAAAATCTAAATCGTAATTTTTATGTTCCATTTTTATAGGTTTTTAATTAGTGTTTTATTTACAGTCGTAATAATTCAAAAAGTTGCTCTGCTCCATCGATAAACACCTTTAAATCTTCATCAGGCTCACAAGTAAACTCAAATCTTTTTTTGCCAATTTTTGTGAGTTCCTTAAAAAGTTGTGTTTTATTTACTTTGTCTTTTATCTGTATCATTTTTAAACCTTTATGTTAGTGGGTGCTTAATTGTGTGTGTCCGATTGTTTCAAACAATTAAGTAATTCCCGTAACTTACTATCTTCTAAATCCTTAAATTTTACAGATTCTAACTTTCTAATCATATTCACTCTTCTGAGTTTTGCTTTCAACTCAGGTGTTTCTAAACAGTAACTTGCCTTAGAATAAGAACTTTCACCAACAACACGGATGTATACGTGTTTGGAGTATTCTTTTCTAAATTTATAATTTTTCGCTATTGCCTGTGTTTTTGTAGTTCTTTCAATTGTTAAAACATGAGTTGGCGTTCCTCGGTAGCACCTGTAAACCCTATCTCCTTTTTTTAATTCCATGTCGTTAAAATTTAATTTGTTTATACTCGTTTGTTTCACTTCGTCAAAGATACACAAATATTTCATATAATTGATACCAATTACAAATTAATTGAAGTTTTATATTGATTTAATTAAAAAAAGCATTACCTTTGGGGTAAATAAAAACGTAAATATTATGAAAGCAATAGTAATAGAAAGTAATGACGATTTAGATATACTGCGAGGGTTGTGTGGTGAAATAATAAATTACGTAGTAATAGACAAGGTGGTTAATGCGGTATTCTTAACAAGTAGAGGATATTTTAAGACTATACCTCTAAAGTATTTAGGCAGAGACCATGATCTTGGCGGTTATTAATGCTAACAAGAGACATAAACAATTACGTACATCCACATAAAAACTAAAGAATAAAATCATGAATAGACAGGAGAAAACAGAAAAGTGTTTGAGGTGGTTTGAAACCTTAAAAATAAGTGATACTATACGAGATATTAAGCACCAAAGAGATAATCAAATAACAGATATAACTTCAAGCAGTTTGGAATTATATCATACCAAAGTAACAAGCAAAGGAATAGACTGTAAGCAGTATTACAGCATAGAAAACTTAGTAGAGTTAACTAATGACTGGATGTATATCCGCTATTAACATAAAAACAAAATCATGAGTGATAAAATACAAAGAGCCTACACAAACATAGATCTTTACATGGCTAAGAAAGGAATAAAAACAGATAAAGAACTGGCTAAAAAGTTAGGTTTAACCCAGTCTAAACTATCTCATAGATTAAGGGGTAAGATTTCACTTGACACGCTTGGGAGGTGTGCTACATTGTTTAATGTTTCTTTAAAGGATATGCTTAGAGATGATTAGGTGACTACCTGTGTAAAATCTCGGGTGAGGCATGAGCAATTAATTTTAAACCTTGTTAGCGTTCGTTTTTGAGCGTTGGCAGTAAAACTAAATAAAATGAATAAGATAAAATCAGGCAAAACAATACTATTAAATACAGCAACAAACTGTACGTTTATTGCTTCTGACACAGATGAAGAAGTACAAACTGGAACACGAAATAATGATAAGCATATAGAATGGACAGGAGAACTTGATGTTGCTGCTTGTGAGCATCAGTTTAAACCAATATCTAAAATACTATGGGGGTTGTTAGATGATATTGATACTGCATCAGATATGTTTAAACCGTCAGATGAAAAAAGCTATAAGGCATTTTATGATTACGTTATGAAAAAACAAGATGAACGACATAAGTATTTACGTTCAGATGGGTATGTATTAGAACGTAATGGTTCTCCTGAACCTGATTTAAGTAGTGGCAAATGAACGCTAACAAACGGGGATACACAATTGCGTACATCTACATAAAAACTAAAGAATAAAATTATGGCAGAAAAACAAAAGAAAATAAAAGTGCTGAAACAATTTTTTACTATTAGCGTTGCTGCTTTTGAAATGCAACATACTATATGTAAAGCGTTTGATTGTTTAGTAACTAAAAGCGATATGCACTTACTACACTTAATAGCACAAGAAGAGATTAATAAAGAAAAGCCAAGTCTTGAAAAAATGGATGAGTTTTTAGCTATGATGGAAGAAACAGCAAAAGATAATAGCAAACCAATACCAAACTTTGAAAAAGGATCGGACTGATTTTTATAAAACCCAAAAAGCTCAGCGACGAATCACTAAGCTTTTGATAAGATTACAGAATTAATCTGTATTTGTTCCTGAAACTAAAATATAGTTTTCTACTTATTATTCGAGTTCTGTCGTATTTTTGTTATCTTTTCAACTGCTCTAGTTCCAAAGTAACCTCCATAAACCAACAGCAACAAACTAGAAAGCAAATCTACCCATTCATTTTTTACCTCAAAACTAGACATTGAACTATCTAGTATTACATACACAAATAAAGATATGGTTAAAAAAGCCAATGATAAAGGTCTTATGTTTTTACTCAACCAACTATCACTCATCATATCGCTCTGCCATCTTTTAGTAACTTCTTGCATTTCGATAACGTCCTGTTCTAGCTCTTTTAAAAGCATTTCTTTGTCCTGTTGAGACAATCCTTCTTCTTTATTAATTAGTCCTGTTATAGCAGCTACATCTGTCAATCCTGTTGCATCTGTTATCGCTCCGATTAAATTAGGACTTACCATTTTTCCAACAGAACCAATTCCTTTTAAAACTCTTCCAAAGAAAGTTCCTTTTCCTCCGTTTTTTCTTAGTTTTGGATTATCACTCATGATTATACTTTTTTTAATTCAAAATGTGGAAAGTCATCGAATGATTGATCTAAACCAATTACTCCGTCACTATCCCAGTTTGCACCCCATCTTATTGAATGGGTAATCTCTCCTTTTTTTAAAAGTTCCAATGCGCATGAATCTACTAATCCAGCGATATAAGATAAATGAGCCTTGTCGTATGCTATTTTACGTCTAGTTTCTAAATCAGAATGATAAGCGTAAATATCTACAGCTTCACTAGGATTGTGATTATGCTTTCCTAATCGATTAATTCCGTCAATCTTCGACTTGCCTTCATCGAAAAGTTGTTTCTGCCTTCCAATCGTTCTATGACCTTCAGATATCCCAAAATCTATTTTACTACGTGAGATAACTAATTCCATTATCTTCTGTAAATCAATATGACAGGTATTTAGTTTCTCTTTGCTTTTTGTTCCGAATGTATACATTATTTTTTGTTTCTAATCTTATCTAATAAAAAGTCAGCAAAAGCTCCTAGGAAGATATCTATCTTAAATTTGTATACAACCCATTCTGTTATCTTCTCGCCACTAATCGCAGTAAGCCCAACAAATGCAGGTAAATATTCCTTACTACTAATATTTTCAATCAATGGAAAGGCGAAATAAGCGCAAGAAACACCTGCAATAAAACTTATTACTACCCTGCCTATACTTAATTTTTCGTTTTTCATTTGTATAGCCACCTTTGCAGCAATACCCACAAAAGCAGGTATCATTATTTTAAATAAAAACTCATAAGCCTCTTCAAATAAATGGGGGTTTTTTTGCATTCTTGTTTCTTATTAAAGCAAAAACGACAATAGCTATACATGTTAAAATCTCACTCCAATTTAATTTTGTGGGATCTAAAAATAGCTCATCGATTAAGTTGTTTAACGAAAGGCAAAGGAGGACATACTTAATGAAGCTTTTCGTGTCATTTAAAAACAAATATAAACATATAGAGAGTACAAATAAGGCGTTTCCTTTATAAAACGTACCCTTTGGAAAATGCTCCCAAAAAAGGTACGTTAGAACGCCAATTATTAACCCGATATATAATATCCATTTTTTATTCATTGTTATCTGTCGTCTGGTCTAGTACCTACTAGGTCGTCGCCTTCGTCTATCTCTTTTTCTTCTTCTCTATCTTCTGGATCGTCGCATTGCATTTTCCATGTAATAATATTGTGTACTACTTCAATCTCGTTAATTTCTTGTTTTGTCATTTTAATTGTTTTTATTTGTTGTTAAAACATTACTAGTTGCTGTTGATGTTCTTTTAATCTTTTCATTGCGGATTTGTAATAATCTTCGTCTAATTCACAAGCTGTTAAATCAAATCCTAATTTATCACACGCTATTGCTATTGTACCGCTTCCTAAATGCGTGTCAAGTATCTTATTTCCTTCTTGAGCGTAATTCATTAAAATCCATTCGTATAATTTTATTGGTTTTTGTGTTGGGTGTGTTTTGCCTTTATTCGCTTGTCCGTTAAATTCAAACCCTTTACTTGTTTTATTAAATGATGCCCAAGCATATTCATATCTACTAAAAGTAACATCTTCAGAATATTTTTTATCCCATATAATAAAACATTTTGTTGGTGGCATATTAAAGTAATTAGCACCCCAAACAATTTGGTTTTTAGACACTCTAAATAATTCTGTAAAATATTCTTCAGTTGGTATTTCGTTATCCCAAACGGCTTTTTTATGTCCGCTATGTTTCATACCTTTTCTTCTTCCTATACTTTCGTTTATATTAATCCCATAAGGAGGGTCTACAATAGCTAAATCAAAATAATTATCAGGATATCTAGCCATCAATTTCATGTTACACTCGTTTGTTATTTTAATCATATTATCAGGTTTTACCCAAAAATACAAAATTTTATTTTAACCTCGTAGTAACTACGTAGTACCTACTATTTGAATCAATATTTGTTTATTTTAAATCGTAAATAGCCTTAAACCTTAAACTTGTGTCGCCTACTGCAAAAGTTTCTTGCTCATTAAAAACAGTCGCGTAAACTTCTTGTCCTGATGTATGAAAAGGATATGCCGTATTGCTTACTTTTTCTTTTTTTCCTAGCCCTACATTTTGATCAATCGTTAAGCGTATAGAGTCGCCTTCCGTTGTGCTTACTACTACATGATTTATTGGATACAAACCTTTTTCACCTGAATTAAGATTAAAAGCCAATGTTTGTGTAGCAGGGTTTTCTCCATTAATGAATTTAATATTATCCCAGTTACCTCCTGATACATTACATTGAATTCCGTATATTAAAATCACATCAATAGTGTCTAAAGGAACAAAGTTTAACCCTACTGATAATGTTCCTGAATAAAAAGTATAGTTAAATAACTGTTTCATGATAAATGTACCTGCATCCATCGTGTTATAGCCTTTAATATTCAATCCTACGTCAATAGTCAAGCTTTGGCACAAGTAAGTTCCTGATGTTGTTATTTCAATACCGTTGTTTTTAAATACAGAATAACCGATATTTTCTGACGTGGGTACACCTCCTATAGAATGATTTCCACCTGTAAAAGCTTCTGTACCTGAATCACCTCCTGTAGTTAAGGCAATTTTAACCGATCCTATGTAGTCAGCACCTGCTCCAATAGTTGTAACCGTGTCGTATGGCTCTGGTGGTTGTGGTGTGCTTCCGTTGTCGCTATAAAACCATCCATAAGAATACATTTGCATAGCGTCATTTACTCCAAACTTTTTGATAACCCAAAAAACTGTTTTTCTTTTACTCACCTTACTATACATGGTAATTTCGTCACCTTCTAAATCAACAACCGCACAAACCATTGAAGCAACATCTGTATTCTCAGAACTTGTTGATGAAGCCGATTCTGTAAATTGAGTATATTTTAAAGGAGTAGTATCTCCTATGTAGTTTCCATTATCGAAAACTAAATTATCCATATCCTCCTTAGTGGGTTCTTTTCCTGCTCCAAAAGCCTCGGTTAAATTAATAACCGTAACCCCGTCGAATAATCTATAATCACCTGTTAAAGTTCCAAATTGAGGACGTAAATAAATAGATTCTACTGCTTCTGTCTCGAGATAATAAGATACCCAAACCCAATCACTTTCTGGAATTGTTCTAGTACTTCCTAGTATATAAGTAGAAGAAACAGATCCGTAAATATAATCTCTTATATTGTCTGTAGTTCCGTTTTTAGTCCAAAAGCCCATAAATAATTTATCCCCTACCGCAGTTGAGTTATACGTTTTTGACCATGAAGATAAACCGTCACTTGTTGTGGTTGCTTTTAAGCATTGAGTACCTACTTTAAAATCACCTGTTTCAATAGAAGCTGTCAATGAAAAATACCCTAACCCTGATGTTCCACTTTGAAAATCACCATTAAAACAATCGTTGTCTACATCTATTGTGATATAATCCTTACTAAAAACGCCGCCGCTTTCTACTGCCTTGGTGCTTCCTTCTTTCGGTACTGCATCAAAAACAATATTTAACGGAATCTCTACTTGTGTAAATACCGTTTGCGTTTCTGTAATTGATATCAAAACAAAATTATTATTGATGTCAACAACTAAACCTCCGTTATTAGTATATGTTCCGCTGTCACCTGCTAAATAAATACCGTCTTGTGTAACCGCTGAATCAGCAGCCAGCAAAACTCCCTGATAAGAAACTACTCCTATTGTATTTAAAAAAACCTGTAATTCCTGCGTGTTTACACTATATGCCAAACCATTTGAATCCGACATCGCAATTAAATCATTTACCAAAATACTTGGCTTTGGTGCTAGTTCGTTAAAATCCACCCCTGTTACTGCTGTACTCATTATCCTGTTATTAAGTTATTGTTATCTCCGTCTTGTAAATTATTTTCTCTTCCATCCTGCAATATGTAAGCTCTTCCACTTGTACTTGATGGTTTGCCATAACCCAACATTGTGCAACTAAATAAAACATACTCGTCTATATTTCCTTCTGATGCTAAATCTGTTATTTGAGCTTGACCGCTTTCAATAAATTGTAAATTATTATCTTGTATTTTCCAATCAATAATCTGTCGATCTCTTTTTATTATTTTTAATCTATCATAACTAATTTTATCAAAATCCCCTTTAGTGTAAATAGTGTTAATCACTAATCCGTCAAAATTGATTATATAGTTTTGATTTGTGATTTGTTGAGTTTCCCACCCTTGATTGTCTCTTGTTGTTGTTGATATTGTGTTTGAACTCTCTTCAAACGAATTTGAAGTTAAAGCACCTACAGGGAAAAAACCTTCCCCATAATCAATATATATTAATTGATCTGTTCCGTTTATATAATTATTATCTATAGCCATAAGTGTAAAGATAGATATTATCTATTATAAAATACTGCAATTAACCCCTTATTGTAGGTTCAACTACATTTCCGTAATCTAAATCCAATTGATAACTGACATCTGATAATTCTAGGTTTAATGTCTCTTTAAATGTAACATCTACTTTATTCTCTAAAGCGTTGTATACATATTCAGTACACATAAATAATCCTGATATGTTATCTATAGTTACGACACTCAAGTACGGAAAATACCCATAAACAGAGCCTTTAAACTCTTTTAATGGTCTTGAATTCATTCGCATTTTATTTTCCCCCATTATTCTAAGTAATGGTTTACTTTCCGAATATCCTATTCTAAGCCAGTTCTGTGTTGTTGTTGTTTCGTCTGATTTGTAAATAGCCCCTTCGTAAATGTCACTTGTATTGTCTCCTGTGTAAACCGTTTTAACATTTTTAATTTTAGAACTAGGCTTGTTTGTTCTTTGAAAAGTATGGTTTTCGCCTTTTAAATTACCTTCATTTATTATTGGTGAAAAACTAAGTTCTTTAATATACACGTTTCCGTTCGGTGTACCTCCAGGCGCACCCGATCCGATAATTGATGTTAAAATTCTTACCTCTACATCACCATCTTCTGGTAAATCTTCTGACTCGTAAGTAGGTCTGTCTTCAAAAAGCTCTCCACCACTAACAAAAGAACCAGATGTTAAGGTATTATATGAAGTTTCCCATGAAGCAGAAAAAACCCTATTTTGAGTAAAATCTCCGCTTATCAAATCCTTTAGTTTTAAATAATAAGTATTAGAAACACCTATTAATTTAACCTCAAAGACAGCCCCGTAATACTGAGCAGACGCAAAAACACCTATCCCTAAAGTAGTAAACTTTATTTTTACTCTGGAGCTTTCTGATAAAGAAATTGTATCACTTATTTTCAACACCTCTGAAGATGATCCAGTAGTTTCAACATAAACCCCTATTCTATCTGTTGGAAACGATAAATAAGTATCATCTGTTATCGTATAATCTGGTATATCAGTATCGCTATTGCTAATAATAAAGTTATTACTTATAAATCTTTTAACAAGCCCGTATTTGTAGTTAATGCGATATGCACCTAAAGAACTTTTTGTGCTTATTTGTTGATTTGATCCTGAATGATACGGATAAAAACCATTAATTTGACTACCTAAATCTTGATTAAAATCTATTGTTACTGTAGTTGGACTCAAAGCATCGCCATTATAATCATAAGCGTAAAAAACCTGTGTTGCTATAATGTTATACATATGATTTGGAGAATACAAATACCACGCCCCTTGTCTTTGAGTAATACACATACTAAAGTTTTCTAACACACTACGCAATACTTCATCGCAATTCATTATAGTGTCGCCATCATCTTTAATAAATCGATCAGAATTAAAGTAAACGTTTGCTAACGGATTTACACTTGTACTTAATCCTTCGTAAATTATATTTGTTGACGTGTAAATATCCTGCTCTAAGCCTGTTCTTTTTAAACAGTTTACTATTATTTCTAAACCGCTTTGTTTTCCTATAAAGTTTAACCCTTCATTTGTTACATAAGATAAATTTTTAAGGAATCCTATGCCATCTGTACAATTCAATGATATTTGCCATTTATCTTGAACAAAGTCTTCAAATAATCCTTCAGGGCTTAACCATCCGTAAAACAACTCTTCACTATCACGAATATATTTGACTGAAAAAGAACGCTCTTCTTCACTGTATAAGTCGTCGAATGTTAAATCGCTATTTGCGTCTAATAAAACTATCAATCCACCTCCACGAATACTATCAAGTATATCATCTGATTTTGCCTTATTTAGCGACAAGCTACCATTTACCTCTGTAGAATCACCTACAAAATCATCACTATATATCTCACACCTATGAAGAACCTCTTCAACGTCTATAAATTCAAAGTAATATTTTAATGCCATTACCCACCTATTGTTAAAGTACCGCCTAAAGCGCTATTTCTTTGTAAAGTATTGTTTAATACCCCTATTAGTTTTGTTCCCTGTATTTCAAAGACAATATTTTGCAACCCCGTTCCAGAATCACCCCCTGAAAAAGATCCACTAGATGAAGAGCTATAAGTAGAGGCACTTGAGTTTACACCACCACCCGAAGACGCAAACCCACCTGTTGCACCTCTACTTATTGCGCCTCCTATCGCTTTTAAAGCGATACCTGCTGCAATAGCCGCGGTTCCTGCTACAATAGCAAAAGCACCTCCTTTAGCTATCGCTAAATCTAACTTCCCCTTTAGTTTAGCCATTATTCCGTATTGAATCAACAACCCTCCCATTTTGGAAAGAAATTGCCCCATACTATTAAGCAATGACAATCCAATAGATTCAAGTATATTTCCTCCATTAGCTAAGGCATTTCCTATACCCTGCCCTAATTGGTTAAAGGTTTGAATGATAGAACCTTGTATTATTTGGTTTGATCTTGCACTAAATTCTAAAAGTCTTAACTCTAATAATGATAATGAAGTTAAAGCAGGTGTAAAATCTATCTCAGGAGATTTAATAGGGTTATCTTTTAAATACTCAGAAACACCCATAACTTGCTCTTTCCAATCTTTCGGTATACCGACTGACTCTAAAAAAGAAGATTTTTCAACCCTATTCCTATCATTAACAACTTTACCAAATAGTATTTTATCTCTGACTTTTGCTAAATTAGAAAGTATTTTAATTTGAGTTTCTAACTCGTCTATTTCTTTAGCTCCCATGCTTTTGACAGCATCGAATCTAGTATTGATTAAATCAATGTTTTTTTGAAGTTGTTGTTCTCTTATTTGACGCTCTTTGTCTCCTAACCTGCTTAAATCACCTGCTTGTCTCTCTGCGTTCTGTAATAGTTTTGATCTTCTTTCCTCAAACTGTTTAATCGTTGCAGATCCAAAAGAATTACGAATAGCCATCATTCTTTTTTCTTCTAACTCTAATATTTTAGATTGCTTTTCCTCTATTAATCCTAAAGCAGCCTGTGACCTAGCTTGACTAATTAAAGAAGCCGTGTAATTATCAACAGCTATTTTAGCTTTTTCGTAACTTGTTTTGTTTGTTAGTAAAGAAGTATCAAAATCTGAAAACTCCTTTTTTAACATCTTTATAGCTTGTGCTTGATCCCTTTCTGATGCTGTGACATCTAATAATGTGTCGGTTAATACCTTAAACTTAACAACCGCCCCTGTAGAAGCTTCTCCAACAGCTTTAACAAAATTATTTGTTTTTTTTGCAGCACCTCCTATTTTATCTCCAAAAGCCACTATCAAAGAAGTGGCTAAAGATATTCCAAAAGTTACACCTCCAAAACCACGTAAATTTTTAAGCATTGCTCTTAAAGCTCCTGAAGTGCTTCCTGTTCTGTTTTTTAAATAACCAAATTGTTCTGTTAAATTAGTAATATTATTAGCAACACCATTTATCCCGTAAGGTGCATCCTGAATCACCCTACTAAATGATGTCATTGCAGATTGACCGTCACCAACTCCTTTTTGAAACCCTTTGACGTTTTTTGTTGCAGAAGTAGTGCTTTTATTAAAATTCTTTTGAAAATTATTAGTGTCTTTTTCAAATGACTTTAACCCTTTCTTTGAGTTGTTAAGGGCTTTTTCTAGCTTGTCAGCTTTTCCTGTGATTTCTACTGATAACTCTGGCATTACTTTTTTGTTTTATTGTGTCTTTCCTGAGCTTTTAAAAGTATTGATTTCTGATGTTGCGAAAGACCTCCGTTTCTTTGTTGATTAACAATACCATTCAATTCTCTCTTTTTATCTTGTGCCGATAGAAACCCTGATTTTATTATCCATGTGGATAAGTAGCGAACCTTATTCCATTCTTTTTCTTGAACTCTATTAAAAGAAAGTAATCTTAATTGAAATTCAACCCAAGTCATGTTACAGTAATCTTTATAGCTGCACCCAAACTCACCAATGACTAAAGATATTATTTCAACGTCCCAGTTTTCGATTCTTTTTTTTTGCTATCACCTACCTCTTCTGTATCAGGAATCGTGCTTAATATAGACTGCAAGAATAGTTCTGTGAATTTAGATGCTGGACTTCCGCTTTTATAATGCCCTGATAATTCTATAAAATCGTTAATATCAAAAAGAGTTATTTCAACATCTTTTGCATTTCTTTCACACCAATGACAATGACTCCAAAAAATCAATTCAGGTAAAAAAGAAAATGATTCAACCGTGGTTATTTTAGTATGAATATCGGAAACATCAATCCCTTTTTCTTTAAATAAGAACCCTAAAAAAGAAAGCCCATAATGAAATGGTATTTCTTTGCCGTTGAAGTCTAATTTTATACTGCTATTCATTACGCATTAGGATCTGTATTTGTTGGTTTTCCGTTTCCAGAGATAGTTCCTGAAAAAGTAATATTTGCATTTGTTTCTGCTGTTTTTTCAAGACTCGTCAAAATACCAGAACCATACTCAACAGTAGTAGAGTCGTCAATGTATGTTGTTGTAACCCTCCAAGTAACCACAGAATCCGTTGTAGATCGTATTCTTTCTTTTAACTCAACCCAAGATTGTTTACCTGCTTCTGTCTTTGCAAATTCACCTTCAAAAGACATCTCATAAGAATATGCTGCATTTGACCTCTTTACTTCATCTGGATCACATTTAGTTGTTGATTCTATAACTTCCCTTTGTTCGTTAATGCCGTTGGAATTTAAACAAGCGATTGGCTCGTATGCTGCGCCATCCCATAATTCCAATATCTCGACAGAACCATTTATTAATTCAGCCATCTTTTATAATTTATGTTTATACATCAAATATAATCAAAATTTATTAATTCAGTAATTTTCATAGATTTAATTTATAACTAATTCTATTCTCATTAACTTTCTGAATATGTTTTGATTAGGTGTTTTCGTTGTTATGTCATTAGGAAAACTTTGCTCCATTCTATGCACATACATTCCACTTGCTACATCTATAGTTAAATTGTCGGTCAAAGCTCTGACCTGATCCATTATATTATCTGCCAACAACCTACTTCCTGTGTTTCCTGGGGCTAAATAAGTGGTAACCACATCTAATAAAATATAGCTTTGCCATTGTTTTTCACATTTATTTACATCTAACACCTCGTTTGATTGAGTAGACATTAATATGTAATGATCTGGCTTAACATTTCCTGTTACCCTTGTATCAAAGCAATTTATAGTATTTCCATCTACAGTTATTCCATTAACTAAATCGTAAATTGCTTTTCTTATCCATCTATCTGGCAAACTTTTATTCATATTTTTTTGTTAAATCGTTTAAAAACCTATTCAAGTCTTTTAGATAGTTCTTTCTACCTTTTAGAAAAGCAGGATATAAAAAAGGCTGTGGCTCAATTCCTTTCTTTAGGATGCTTATAAAAATAGGATAAGCCGCGCTTAATTCTATCCCTCTACTTCTACACCAATCCCTAATAGATTGTAAACCCTCTTCAAATGTTCCTTTTTCACCCCTCAATCTACTTGCTAATTCTTGCATTTCTGCTGGAATACTTACTTTTGCTCCCGTTCCAAATTCTACGTAACCTGCATAATTAGCCGTTACAGATACTTTATAATTAGAATCGCTTAATTTTATTGCAGGAGAAGAGATGGATTGTGCTAACTTACCTAAGTTTTTAGGCGCGTTTGTTTTTGCATCTGCTCCAATATCATTTGCCGTTGCTTCAGCAATTGCATCCACTCCTTTATCCGCTTCTATTCCAAACTTTTCAAGAGCTCTTAGTGTTTTTGTTAATCCTTTTAATGTCTTGTCAGCCATTACACTATAGGGCTTATTTCTGTAACTTGTTTTAACTCTTGCCTAACAGCTATAAACTCTATTAAATTGTGTTTAAAATCTACATCAATAGGCATGGATTGTATTGTGTATTTTACGCCTGCGTATTTTATGAATTGATTTATATTATTAATTGTAATATCATTCCTTCTACGAGTTTGGATAACTATCCCATTAGAAGATGACCCAACGCCTTCAGAAGAGTTTATTTTAGAATATCTACTATTTACCCCCATAGTTTTAACACTTGCCCATGAACTAGTTATTAAAGTTTCATTAACAGTATTCCCTCCGAATCCATCAGAAACATTAGTAGTTTGCCATAATTCAACACGCTTAGATAGTTTTCTACTTAACATTATTTAATACCATAGTTTATTCTTACACATCTCTAGTAAATCGTATATTTCTTGTAAATCAGCCTTATAGTCAGGAGAAATACAGTCTTTTCTAATACTTTCATATTGAAGATTAAGAGCTTGATTTAATAAGCACTTTTCACTTTCCGTTAATAGCCATCTAAAAATAAATACTTTAATTTTTCTTAACATTATATAATAAATCTTCTATAGTTATCAATTGTATTTTTACTCATCATAGATAGCTTATTCTCCTTTGCGTAGTACATAATATCAATCATTTCATAACCCACTTCGACAAGTTCGAAAGGAATGTCAGAAACATCTGAATACCCTACATTTAAAGTCAATGTTTCTTGTGTTGAATCGCTTGTTGAGTATGTGTTATAAAGAGTCTTTTTTACCGTTGTTAAGTCTTCTGTAGGTGCTGTTACGCTGTTTATAGGAAAATCATAAACGCTAACTTTACAATCAACAAATAAATAATCCTTTGCTCTAGCAAACAAAATATGATTTGTCAATAATTCTACTTGACTCAATGCGGATTTTATCATCCTTGTAATGTTGGCATCGTCTTCAGTTAAAGTATCGTCTATTCTTAAATACGTCTTAGCGTCTTCTAGTGATATGATTGTTAGATATGACATTATTTTGTTTTAAAATCAACCTTACTCTCTTTCGTCTTTCTTTCTTTTACAAATTCAGCAAATCCATTATCTACCAAATCTTTTTCCTCTTTTTTGGAGAAATTGACTTTTTCTTTAGGATAATAAGTCTTTTTCTCACTTTGTTTAAATATTTCTTTTTTTAGAATAATCATATTGGTGTAATTAAAAAAGCCCTGCCTTAATTGGCAAGGCTAATTGTTTATTTATTGTTTACTTTTATACTGCTGTGAAATCACCATAAACAATAGCCAATGGTTGTTCAACCGCTAAAGCTGTTTGAGCCTCAATCCTTGCAGTAATGTTATTTTTAACAAAGTTAGTTCCTTCAACTTCTGAAAACTCCAAAGATAGACCCTCTGTGTTTATCTTATTTATTCTATTCCAGTCCCCTACATAATACTTATTTGCAGGCAACCAGCTTGATGCTTTTAAAACTTGTACTCCAGCTACTCTTAAAATACCTCCTTCATACGTAACCGCAGAAGCTAAGTCTTGTTTTGCTGTTTTTAGAATATCTAAATAATCAGTAGGTTTAACTACAATCAAAGTATTATCTACATAATCAGCATCTTCTAGTTTTCCAATCTCATTAATTAACATATCAACCTTAGACTTTCCTGTAATTATTTCAGTAGAATCCGTAGCGTCTGCTGCTAATACAGCCTGAAAAGAAGCGTTTTCTGCTTTAAAGTAATCTCTTCTTAATAACTTAGGAATTGAAGATGTGATATAAGAAAGGTTATTTCTCATTTTCTTAGAATATCTGGCGAAACCAGCAATGAAATCAGTAGTAACATCTACTGTTGTAAAATCGTAATCAATCTGATTTTTAGAGCTTCCTTCAGTTTGCGAGCCTATAGACCCTTCACTTGTAGTTTCTCTTGTGTATGTGTAAGTACCACCAGAAATGTTAACACTCCCTACCAAGTCAGCAATATTAACTTTTTGAGACGGGAACATAACAATATCATAGTTATAATCCCTTGGTTCATCTCCAGTTAAATTAGCAGTTGTCATATCGGCAACAGCTTTTATCTGAACTGCTTTATCTTTAGACACTTTTACAATCGCATCTCCATTCTCTTTGATAAGTTTACTTAATTGACTATAAGGTGTTTGCTTTACCTCTTTTTTAGGCTTTTCCTGAATCTTAATGTCTAACTTATCTAAATGTTCTTGCAATCCTTTTAATTCCAAATTAAAAGCATCTTTTGCCTCTTTTACTTGGTTTTCAATCTCTGTCTTATTCTCTTCTTTGAAAGCTTTTATTAAGTTCTCAGCTTGTTCTTTAGACTTTCCCTGTAACTCATTAGATAAAGCCTCTAATTGATCTTTTAAATCCATTTTATTTGTTGTGTGAAATTTGTTATTATTTTTTGTTGTTGTTCAATAAGCGGCTCTTCTTTAGGAGTGTTACTTTGTAACGGCTCTTTATTGGAAAGTGCTTTTAATGTTGTTTCGATTAATATCAACCTGTCGTCAGAGTAATCTAAATCGTATGATTTTTGTATTAATTCAATAATTCCAGTTACTGATTTAACCCCTTTTATACCTTGAACAGTTGACAACTCATTTGCTGCCCAACTTGTTAAAAATGAATATTCGTAAAGTTTGTATTCTGTGATTATTGCTGTATTTTTTTCATCTCTTTTCTGAACGTTATAACCTATAGAAAGTTCTGCGTTTAAGCCGTTATCCTTCATTAATTGGATATCTGTAAACATATCTCTACTCACTTCTTTCTTTAAATTAAACTGAGTCGTCGTTAAAAGCCCGTAAGAATCCTTTGCATCTAAACTCAAAGGAACACCCAAAGAAACGGTTGGGTTATGATCTTTTAAAACTCTAATTCTTTTGAAATTTTCATGAACAGTCTTATTAAAAGAACCTTTTGCGCTTATATCACCGTCAGAATCTTTGAAATCATAAGCGTTTGCGTATGCTTTAACAATCCCTTTAGCCTCGTCGAAATCCTTTATATCATAGGATAACTGTTTGAAATTAATTACATCCATAGTTCAAATATAACTTTTTTCTATAAAATATGCAATTATCATAGAATTTATTTATATAAACGCATAATCGTTTAATTACGTCGAAATCACCACAATTAAAATATTTACCACTTCTTACGGGTTTTTACGATAAAAGTATTATATTAGCAGTATGAAATACACAAGAAAACAGCTTATAGAAGCACAGAAAAAGTACTATCAAACAGTAATCGATAATCCAGAAGATTTTGAAAATGAATTAGATGGCTCTGATGAACAAGCAGAAGCTACTATTGATTTTTTACTTAAATATGTTAAATAAATAGTATAGATCATGATAAACCTATTATTAGACGAAATCGAAAAATACTCAGAAAAATACACTTTTTCATTCCAATTCTGGGGAAAGGGTAACAATAATGTTTACATCGAAAAGAACGATGTTGAATTAACTTCTTCAGGTGGATTTGAAACAATTGAAGAAGTACTAAAGTTCGCTTTAGGATACATATATAAAATTAACCGAGTACCTAACACAAAGAGGGTATTCTAAATAGTGTAGTTTTAATGTACATATTTGAAAACAAAGATACAGACAAAAGAACCACACACACTACTTTAAGGTCAATATCAAGGTCTGAAGGTATAAACTGGCACACTCTTAGGTATCAGTTTAAGAGAATGGGTCGAGATAGGTATGAAAAGCATAATTTTAGAATTGATAAAACATAATAATATGAAATTTTTAATAGAGTCAGTACAAGAAACAAACAGAACTACAGAGGTGCAAGGATTGTCAAATTCTAAAAGTGAAGAGATAATTTTAACTGTAAAACTGATAGGTGTAGGGAATACCAAATCATTTTCAACACAAAAAATTATAAACACAGTATTTAATAGACTTAAACAGATAGAATATAAAGATGATTAAATCAAAAGAACTATATACGAATAATACGCCCAGTTGAATCTCTTCTTGCAACCTGAGCAACGGTACATCGGCAGTTTATTACATTTCCCGCGCTTCCGTTTGGGTCTCCTGGGTATAGCATTTCCTCGCCACTTACAATAAAATAATTATTAAGTCCTACCTTTTTTTGATTCATATCGTAATGATCGTATCTATCTGGCGGCTTTCTTCTTGTTCTGCCATCTAAAGCGGATATCCAAACCTTATCCATAACAACGCCGCTTGACTCTGACGCCATAGTAGCAGCATAATTAGCGGCTGTAGTTGTTTCTGTTCTTGCTATCCTAAAAGCATCGTTTCTATAAAACTTTCGTGAATTTATAAGCTTTTGCATTTCTGTAACGATTTGACTCATGTTCTTGCCGTCACTTATGCCTCTAGCTATGATTTCATTTAAGTACTCTATATATGTTGATCTGACAGAAGTTATTCTTTGTCCTCCGTTGTCGATTAACCACGTCAATAACGTTCTTTCAAATAGGTTAATGAATGTGTCAAGCGTGAAATTCTTTTGATTTATCTGTTTGTTTATTTTTGTTCCTGTTCTTTTACCATGAACTAAACCGATAGTTTTATAAACTTTGTAATAGGCTTGATCTATTTTTTCTTTAGGAACATAGAAGCTTATTAAAGCCTCGTAAGTAGTAGATGTCATTCTTTCCCACGGAATACCGTTAGCGATATCTTTAAAAGACCTTTGGTAAATTACAAATGCCGTTCTTTCGTATTTTTTATGCCATCTTAACCATTGCTTTCTAAATTGTCGTATCATTATAATCTATCACCTAAACCTTTATTCCTGTCTAAAGTACGAGTTAAAATCCCTGAAATATCTTGTTTACTTGATTCAAAAGTATAGGTTTTTTCCTTTGATAAATTTTTCGTGAAAAGTAGTTTTATGTTTTTTATAAATGTCTTCATAATTATTGAATTATTTACTCTACTGTTGGGAAATCTTCTAAAGATTGCTCTAAAGTCATTATATCACTAGATACTGTGAACTCATCCATGTTAGAATCTTCACTAATAATAAATTTAAGTAATAGTCTTGCCTCATTTCTAGTTATAACACCCCTATCCACCATGTCTTTTGCCCATGAAACCAATTGTACCATATCTTGTTGCATTTCTGGAAGGTCTGATATATCAAACATCCAGCAAGATTTGTCATAACCTTTATATCTTGGTAGTATTTCATTATTTATTGCCTCTTCTAGTAGTTTTAAATCAGGCATTAATGAGTTTAGTAGCACTCTTTTAGCTGCTAATGTATAATTATCATACTTTGCCCCCTCATCGTTATTCATTAACTTATCATCCCAACCTAAGACATTACATACCTGTTTAAGGTCAAAACTAAGGTAATCAAACGGTTTAAGCTCGTCACTTGTTAATGATAATCTAGTAAATCCTATTTCCGCTGACACTCCTGTAAGTTTAGCCAACCTGCTAGGATCGTTGTCCATTTCTTTAAGCCTTTCTTTAAGTGCTTTCGCTTGTGTATCTGTAAGAGCATTTTGTCCTTTAGAGTGTATTAAACCGAACGCTCCACCGCTTTGCAATGTTTTAATGTTTAAATCAATCGATTCATTACTGGATTGTATATTTCTTAAATTTGCTCTTAATGGAGACTGACCGTATAAATGCGAACCTTGTTGGTCGTAGTTAGGGTTAGAGTACTTTATATGCACTACATCTTTAAAATCAAATTTAGTGTATTGATTACCTTCAGTTAAAATATAGTGGTCTATTGGGCTTTCAATACCAATCATATTAACATCAGTCTTTAATACTATTTGCATCAAATGACTAGGTAATAAATACCATGCTATCGGTTTTCCTGCATTAACTCCTTCTTCTGGAGATAATAAGTATATATATATATTACCCGTACATTTTATAAATGTTTCAAATAAAGAAATAAACTCAAACCATGTTTGGAAAGGGTTTGGTCGTTCTAATGGTAAGTCTTTATAATCATTAGCGTATGCCTTGTTTTCTAAAGTAAGTTTTTTTAGGTATTGTTGCGGTGAAAGGTCATGATTCGAGGCTTTGATTAAGTTGTCAATCTTTGATTTAGACTTAGCATCCTCAATTTCTTTAATGTAAAACGGAATAGATCCTGCTTTGGTTGCTATTTGATTAACAACTGAGTAAACAAAAGGATTAAGATTGTAACCTTTATCAATATAAGTTTTCTGATTATCGTCATAACTTGTAAGTCCACCGCCAATTAACTTAAAGAAAGCCTGATTAAATTTATTACCAAAAAATGCGCCAGCAGCTAACCTAATCCTTTCCCTTAATCTCATTATCAATAAAGTTTATATAATAATCAAAAGTAATAAAAAAAACTTATAATTAGGTAGTTAGAAGAAAAAGACTTCTGGATTACCAAGTAATCTACTTATAGACTGAACTAAAGCATCCTGTAAATCATCTCCCTCTCCATTAGGGAAAATTAGTATCCCCTGTCTAGTATCATAATAAAGTTTATCTAAAATAGAAGCTCTACAATATATTACTCCGCTTTCTGCATAAGGAGTAACCATGTTGGCTCTAGCCTCTTTGTCTCCACCCGTTACATTTACCTCTATTGCTGGAATGCCTTGATTTGATAATGTTTGTTTAGCACTTTTCCCACTTGCCTTTGCTTCTATGTAGTGAGGTGCTTTCCTAGACTTCATGTAAGTTATTAATTTAGGAAACTCCATCCAATCATAACCTAATGCATCAATATACATCTTATTATCTAACTTGCCAGCAGTAATATATGCACTTGCTGAATTGCTTTCTTTTTCTGTATATGCTAAATCCCAATCACTACCAAGGCTTAACAAATCAGGCAATAAAGCATCTAACTCTTTATCATCTATTGGTTTAATCCATTTTTGCCATATCCCGCCATCTAAAGGGCTTGGGATTTGCATTATTTGACCAGCATACCCATAACTACCTAAATTTACTTTAAGTTCTGTTAAATCATTACTGTTAAGTCTATTTATATCAAGTAGTCCGTTAACATATTTATCTCTCAACTCTATAGGCTTAACATCGTTTGATATTTCTCCAGGTAGGCAAATATGCTTAATGTTCTTCCCTTCCTTATCCAGCCAGTTACCTGTACAATCTTTTTGGTGTAGCCTTTGCATCACTAATATAGTCGGTGTAACGCTCTTAGATACCTTTCTAGTAGAAAGCGTTATATCCATAAAATTATTAGCTGTTAACCTGTCTGCCTCACTACTCGCTCCTTTAGGGTTTAATGGATCATCAACGATTATCAAATGAGCATGAAATCCTGTAACAGTTCCAGTTACACTTGTAGCATAACGCTCCCCTCCAAACTCATTTTTATAATGAGTTTTATTATCTTGGTCTTTTTTAATGGTTAAATTAGGAAAATATAAAGAATACTTATCACTTCTTATTATATCCCTAGACTTCATCGCATGGTCTGTTGATAATGAAGCCGAATAAGATGCGGTAAGATTTCTAATTCTAGGATCGATAGTCCAACTCCATGCTGGTAACATAACTGTGACAATCGTACTTTTTGAAGTTCCAGGCGGTATATTTATTACTAAATCATAAAGCTTATCTTCTCTTCTGGATACTCGTTCTACTATTTCTTGAAGCTCTTTACATAGATACTCTATATGCCAATTATAAATAGGGTCTTCAGGTATTATAACGCTCCAAAACTCCTGCACAAAATAAAAGAAATCTCTTTTACATAATTCTGCTCTAGCTTTGTTCGGATTCAGGTTCAAGTGATGCTAATTCTTTTAATGTTTCGTTTGATAATTTAGAGTAATCAAAATCTTCGTTGCTTTCATCTTCTATCACAACAGTTTCTTTAGGCTTGCCAAAAACGTACTCTTGTAATAATTTTAAATGCGGAAAGCTTTGTTTACTCTCTTTAGCTATGTGTTTATAATAGTTCTCTACAGAACCATAAACAGATTCTATTGCTTTTATCCCTAATCTTCTAACCTTTTCTTCACTAGCTTTAGATTTCCTTCCTGCTCCTTTTCTTGCACCTCCATTGTTTTGCCTACCGTCTCCACTCATAATTGAAATAATATTGTTTATTCAAACTATAGTTTTACTTTATAGTTATTCAAAGTTACATAATATTTAGTTAATGGTTTCAATATGCGCGTTCTTCGCCAACTTTTGGTGCAGCCTGTTCGTCCATTCACAACCATAAAGAACTAAAGTGAATACAACCGCCATTTTTTACATATTGTTTTACTAACTAAATATAATCATTTATATTACTAGGTTATTCTTAATTCTTTCGCTTCCATTCTATTTTATCAAAGTTACGAAAATTATATTTATTATTAAATAGTGTATTGAGATAGCTACTGTTTTTGTGTGCTAATATTAGTTTCTACTATACTTGTTGATCCGTCTTGGTGTTGTCTAATTACTTTGTAATTATAACCATCTTCCTCACAGCTCTTAATAAGTTTTGATTTAGGATTGTAATCATATCCTTCACCATCATCTTCGAAAAAAGCAGTCCAAAAACCTTTTGGAATTAACCCTTTATGACCTGTGAAATGCTCATATTTGATAATTACTGTCCTTTTCAAATCCTACAGATTATTTAGTTCTTCGGTTGTTAATTGATCTAATCCCATGTTGTGGAATAATAGATCTATGTATTGTTGTAATTGATCTTCGCTCATACTACTCTAATTTAGTTACGATTACTTCTTGATACTCATCTTCTAAAGCTCCTTCGCTATGGTCGACGTGTCTTTCTAAAACTTCGTACTTTTCCCAATCAAGCGTTGAAATATCATCGTAGTCTAAATCTTTAATTTTTTCAAAATCATCTTGATCCATTTCAATCGTTTTGGAATGACTAATGATTTGTTTTGCTTTAATTCTTACTTTTACTTTGCTCATCGTTTTGTTGTTTTTATGTAGGATTCAACCTACAGTTACTTTTTGCGATTAATAATTTCCATTGTTCCAACTCGGTATTTATGTTCTAATTCAGAGAGCAAATCATAAATCAGTTTTTCATGAGTTTGCCAAGTTTCCGGAACGCTATTTAAAAACTCGCTTTCTTCCGGTGGAAGTATTTCTTCAATCACTTCATGAATGAATGATTGTTTAGAAATCTCCTTTATTTTCTTTTTTCCTATAAACATGATTTCTACAGAATTAAAGGTTTTCGTTTATATAGTTATTTAACGATTTCTTCGTTTGAAACACTTTAGATTTATGTGATCTTTCAGGTGATTCTCTAAAATTTACCTGATAATCTTCTTTTACTATAAATCCATTGTCGACTACTTCAATTAAAATTGAGCTCTTCTTCTTGATTTGTTGTTTTTCCATGATATTAGGTTTAGTACAGATTATTAAGTTCTTCGTTTGTTAACTGATCTAATCCCATATTATGGAATAATTGATCTATGTATTGTTTTAATTGCTCTTCGTTCATACTAACAGTATTAATATCCGTCTGATTTCCAGCCAAACGCCATTAGAGCATTTTCAACACTTATGTCGCACGGCTCCACTTGCATTAAATAGTTTCTTCCTTCATTTAAACGTGTGTTTAATTTTGATGCCTCTAAAATTAAATCATCATACATTTTGATTAATCCACTTGCCATTGAAGACTTACCTGTTTCTGATAAATTGGCGGCAAACACATTTATTTTGTCTCTATTTGTCATTTTCTTGATTTTTCGATTAGTACAGTTAATGAGGACAATCCTCTTTTGCACATTTTACTTGAGGCAAATCATCGCCTTCTCCACAAACCGAACAGTAATTTGGTTTCGGTCTACATTCTGGATTTTTTCTGTAAAAAATCTCAGCATCAATCTTTGAAACAGTATGCTCTATTGCTTCATATTCATTTTCTAATGAAGATTTCTTTTCTAAAAGTTCTTCAGTAGGTGTTGTAAGTATTTCTTTGTAGTTCATAGATTACAGGTTAGTTAATACGATCTAATTCAGCAGCAATTAAAGCTCCAGCTAAAACTAATCTCTCTTCATAAGGCTTATCATGCATCTTTTGCCATACTTCCAAATTCCAACCTTCAGGAGCTTCGTGCCTACAATCAGCTTCCTCTATAAAATACCAAGCTAAATATGCAGCAGCTTCAGATAATTGGTGTTGATGATTTAGCTCTTTGTCTTGTTCAACGGTTCTACCGTGTTTTTCAATTTGTTCTTGTCGCTCTTTTGCGATTAATTCTAGTCCGTTCATATCGTTGTTGTTATTTTAATTACAGATTAAATTAGTTTGTAATTATTAGTGTATATCGTCTCGAAATATTCTCTTGCTTCTCTTAAAGAATATGATATAACTGATGTTCTTTTCTTAATTCCGTTTTTAAAGTATTCAAATGTGAATAGCTTTGGTTCTAATCTTGATCGTATCATTTTATCTTTGTTTAAATTTTGTTTGATAACAATTAAAGGCTTCCAACCCTAGCACTCCGTTTACTTAATGTTTTCAGTTAATGTGTATATTATATTTCTAAAAACCTCGTTAGCTCTTTTTCTTCCGAGTAAATTTTCTAAATTAGAAATGTATTTTTTCAAATGCTTTCTTTGATCTTCGATTTCTTGCTCCATCTCTTGATCGAGTCTTTCTTCTTCTGTTGCCTCTATTGAGTCAAATTTTCCTGTGTATTTCATCTTTGTTTTAGGTTTTTAGTTATTTGATAGGGTTTCTTGATTTTGTTTGTTAGCAACAATAAAAAATTAGTTCAGTTCTTCTTCTATACATTGGTCTATTAATTTATCTATTTTATCGTCAGTAATAAACTTTTTACCTTCTGTTTTTTGCTGTTTAAGTTTTAAAGTAAGTCGTTTATCTATACGGTTATGTAATGATTCTTTGTCGTTTATTACTTGATTTATTTTGTTCATTTTTTCTAATTTTTAAAAGTTTGCTAAAACTATATATAATTAATAAAAATTATTCAAATTCGTCACCTCTCAACATTTCTTTTATTTCTCTATCAATTTTATTTTCTTCGTCTATTTTTGCGTATGCTTGTGTCAAATTCATACGACATTGCTTATTTATTTCTGATTCTGTTAATTCAAATTTTTTAAAGTCCATAATTTACTTTTTTAGTTATTTGATAGGGTTTCTTGATTTATTAATCCAATACTAATTATGCCCGAATGCGTTGTAGTGCATTAGTCTCGCAAATTTTTTACTTCTTCTTCAAAGTGGTTTAGTATTTGTTTTCTACCTACTGCGCGTTGTTCTTGAGCTACTCTTATTATCACGCTTTCAATAGCGTTTAACTCTTCTTGTTTAGTCATATCAATAACTTTTTTAGAGAATAGTTTACTCCAAATTAAGTCTGATATTTGTTTAGATTCATTACTTGTCATGATTATTTTTTTTAGTTATTTTAATTAATTTTTAATCGGTGTTTCTTTATTTTGTTTGTTAGGCACAATGGCTACCATTCAGTAACCTTAATACCATCTGCTGTAAAAGTCATTGCCTCACCAGTAATTTTCAAAACATCATCCCATTCACCGATAAAGGTATTCAATGGCTCAAATGCCTTTTCTAAATCACCACTTACAATAGAGCGAAATGTATCTATGTTGTTGTCATTTTCATCTACAAAGAAGTATGTACCCATCGCCATTACAAACTTGTCAAGTTCAGTATGTTCTCGTAATATTTGACGAGCCATTTTTTCGACTACTTCTGATGCTGTTTTTTCAGCTTTATCATAATAATCCGTCACAGTGCCTAACAGAGCATAAACCTCATTACCCTCTTCTTTACGAGCCTTTTTTATCAAAGACTCATATATCACAATCGAAAGCTTTGCCCATCTTGGAAAATCCTTATTTGGTTGGGTTGTGCTTTTAACACTATCTGGAGTATTTCCAATTATTTCAGCAACTTCTTTGTTTCCAAATTTTCCTCCATTTTTTGCGAGGTCTAATTTTGCTAAACCTCGCAATAATTTTTTGTATCTACTATGCCAATTCATTGTATAATTTTTTTATATACTCACATTTTTCATCATCTCCTTTTCCGTTAACCATGTGAGAAAAGAAATAATCTCTATTCAGTCCATGCAAAGCTTCTTTTCTTGCTTTTTTCTTAGATTTTCCTCCACCTCCAAACATTATTCCATTTTTATCGAAAGCAATATATTTTGGAATGCTATTGTTTTTTTTATTACCATCCTGTAAAATCAAATTCACCACTTTTGGTAATTTTGTTAATGACCAATATTTCATAAATTCATCATAAGTTATTGGTGTTTTTAATTTAAAAGTTCTCATAATTCAAATGTTTAGTTATTAACTATATTCAAATGTAAACATAATATTACAAACCACCAAATAAAAGTGAATAAATATTTACATCAATGCTTTATAAATAGCACTATATGATGATTTTTGAGCGTCCAGGCAATTTACTCTCTTAATGTTTTTTTTCTATAATAATCTT